>Ga0302313_10000260_pt1 | contig 50519 bp, 43 predicted proteins | sample III_Palsa_N2_2_FD_200454 | JGI IMG/M metagenome (GOLD analysis project Ga0302313, IMG submission 200454) | Peat permafrost microbial communities from Stordalen Mire near Abisko, Sweden - III_Palsa_N2_2 | ecosystem: Environmental > Terrestrial > Soil > Palsa > Peat permafrost | place: Sweden...
CAATAACCTGACCATCAACGGCGGCACGGGATCCACCTTCGGCACCTTGACCGGCTTTGCCCCGGGCAGCATCGGCACCATCACCAATACCAATTCCAACCTCACCTTCGGTAGCGGCAACCTGCTGCTCAACGATGCCGTCAACGTCGGTAGCACTACCCTGAATAACACTGGGGCGACGCTGCAGGTGAACAATGCGATTGCCATCACCGGCAACTACAATCAGGGCGAAGCCGCCACACTACAGATCGGCGTCGCCAACAGCGGCGTGTCAGCGACTGGTTCGCTGGCGAACGACACCGGTTATGGCCGACTGGTGGTCTCGGGCAGCGCCACCATCGCCTCGGGTTCGTCGGTCAACCTGAAACCGTTGACCACGTATGGGTTCGCTGCAGGACAACGCTTCGTGGTGGTGGATGCGTCGACCGCCGGCACCAACTATAACCAAACCGCGCTGAACTACTCGGCGGGAGGTTTTAACGGCGTATTGAGCGGCACCGATGTCACCACCGCCGGCCGTAGTGATTTGGTGGTGACTATCGTCAGTGGGACAGGAACAGGAACGGGAACGGGAACGGGGACGGGAACGGGGACAACGTCCACCCCGCCGCCCAGCGTGGCAACCATCCCGAACGCCATCTCGGCGCTGGGTGGCCTGCTGAATTACACCGGCGTCAGCCCGGGCTTGTTGAACCTGTTCGATGCCGCCGATGCCTTGGCGGCGACAGGCGGCACCGCCGCGGTCAACCGTGCCGGGGTGCAGTTGGCGCCGGTCCAGCAAGCTGCATCCACCGGAGCGGCCGCCGCACCGACGCTCGATGTACTGAATGTCGTAGCAGCCCATGCAGATAGTCTGCGCTTGGCGCAGATGGAAGACCGCCAGAGCGGGATTTCGACCGGTGATGCCCAGCCTGCCTGGGGCGTGTGGGGCCAAGCCTTCGGCGGCCACGCCAGCCAGAACGAACGCGACGATGTACCCGGCTATAGCGCCAATTACGGCGGTCTGCTGGTCGGTGTCGACAAATCGATCAGCGACAACTGGCGCGCAGGCGGTGTGTTCAGCTACAGCAACACCGCCATCAACGACGAAGGCGATGCCGCGGGCGACAACACCACGGTCAATTCGTATGGCCTGATCGGTTATGCCAGCTATACCAATCAGCATTGGTACACGAATTTATCGGCTGGGGTGGTGCAGCAGGTCTACAGCACCAACCGCCAAGTCGATTTCACCGGTTTCTCGGGCAATGCCAACGGCCATTTCAGCGGCCAGCAATATGTGACCCGGGCCGAAGTCGGTTATCCCTTGACCGTCGGGGGCGCCACCCTGACCCCGTTGGCCAGCCTGACCTACAGCAACCTGCATCAGAACGGCTATACCGAAGGCGGCGGCAACGGCGCCGCGCTGACGATCAATTCAACCCACACCGCCTCGGTCAAAAGCACCTTGGGCGCCAAATTGGAGCAAGCGTTCCCCACTGCCTACGGCAGCGTCGTACCTGAGCTGCGGCTGCAATGGCTGCATGAATACGACCATACGCAACAGGTGACGGGCGCCAGCTTTGCCGCCGACCCGACCGGTGAAACCGGCTTCACTACGGTCGGCCCTTCACCGGTGGCGGATATGGCCGATGTCTCAGTGGGTGTGACCTTGTTGCGGGCCAATAACATGACCTTGACGGTGCGTTATGAGTTGCAGGCCGGTGGCGGCTTTGTATCGCAGACCGGTAGCTTGCGCTTGCGGCAGTTGTTCTAAGGCCCTGAGCTGCCGGGCGCCGCATCATAGCGAATTATTGATGCGGCGACCGGTTGACATCAGCGATTGGCACACACAGGGTCAAGTGATACGCTTAGGCTTCACGCAAGCTGCACGACCGGAAAAAGTATGGCACTAGACTCGACAGCAGTAACTGACCCGACAGCGCATACGCTGTGGAATATCACCGAAGTTATCGAACAGCATGCCCGGCATCACCCCGCGGGACTGGCGCTGATTCTGGCGGATCGGGTCATCAGTTACCGCGAGCTGATGACCTCGGTGCATTCGCTTGCCCACATACTGCTAAGCAGTGGGGTCCGCGCTGGACAAACGCTGGGGGTTTCGATGCAACAAACCCCCATCCATTTGATGACCCTGCTGGCCATCGCCCGCATCGGGGCCATCTCGGTGCCGGTGCATCCGTTACTGCCAAAGGAGCGGCGCCACTTGGCGGCACAGCGTTTTGGCGTATCCCTGCTGGTTTCCGCACGCCCCGAGTTTCAGTTGGAAGGTTTTCCCTTTCTCTCGCTGAATGGTGTCGATCTGGCCGCACCCCACCCCCCTCTACCGCCTAGCCACACTCTGCCCGGCGACCCGTGCTGGATTGCACTTTCGTCAGGCACCTCGGGCGACCCGAAAGGTGTGCTCTGCAGCCACGGTTATCTGCTCGACCGCGTCGGCAAGTCGGTGTACAAACGCACCCCGCAATCGCGCATCATGCCGATGGACCTCAACTTCGGCACCGGTTTTGGCCAATCCATGCGGATGCTGGTGGCCGGAGGCGCGGTGGTCTTGCCACCCGACAATACCCCCGCAAATCAGGCCTATATGGTGCGGTCGCACGCGGTGACGCACTGGCTGTTATCCCCTTCCATGGCGGAAGAAATTGCGCCGTTATTGGCCGATGACGATATTCATTTTCCGGCGCTGGTCTGCTTGCAAATCGTCGGCGGCACACCGAGCAAACGTTTGGTGGATACGCTGCTAAAACGGTTCACCCCCAATGTTATGGGCGGCTACGGCACAGTGGAAATAGGTCCGATTTCGATCACCACGCCGGAGCAGCTTCGGCGAGTTCCGGAAAGTTCGGGCCAACTGCTACCCTGGGTCCGCGCGGAAGTGGTCGATGCTCAGGACCGTCCGGTTCCGCCAGGGCAGACAGGCCGTTTGCGCCTCAAGGCCGCGGGTATGCTCAACGCTTATTACCTGGACCCCAAACTGACCGCCGAGCGTTTTCGCGACGGCTGGTTTTATCCGCAAGACAGAGCGCGGATCGATGCGGAAGGTTTGCTCTACATGGAGGGACGGGAAGACGATGCGATCAATGTCAGCGGCAGCAAGATCCATTTCCGCGATGTTGAACAGGTCTTGCAAGCGCACCCGGCCGTGCGCGAAGCCGCCGCCTTTGTCCAGAGATCCGTTACCGGACGAGATCTGCTGGCGGCGGCGATTATCGCAACGCAGCCGGTGCCGATCGAAGAATTAAAACGATGGGCGGCCGAACGTCTGGGTCCGATTTGCCCTGATAGACTCTTTTATGTGAATGAGTTCCCACGCACAGCGAACGGTAAAGTGCTACGCGATAAAATACTCCCTCCGCCGGTCTAGCATTTGTCCATTGCCGCGGCATGGCCGGAGCATCAAAGGAAACCTGTAGTGAGCACACCCTTCTCGATTGATGTGCATGATTTGATCGCTCACCGATCAATCGGCCGGCTGCAAAAGCTGGTGCTGTTCTTCGGTTTTTGCATTATCGCCCTCGAAGGTTTCGATCTGACCATCATGGGCTTTATCGCTCCGGTGCTCAAAGAACAATGGCATATCGGCAATCGCGCCTTGGGCTCCGCGTTAAGCGCGGCGCAAATCGGTCTGGTGTTGGGCTCGTTGGTCGCGGGCCCGCTGGCCGATCGTTTCGGGCGCAAGGTGGTGCTGTTGATCAGCATCGCGGCATTCGGCTTATGCACCTTGTTCACCGCGACCGTCGGCGATCTGACTCACCTGATTGTGTGGCGACTGCTGACCGGCATTGCGGTGGGCTCTGTCGTGCCCAATACCGCTACGCTGGTGTCCGAATATGTGCCCGAACGTATCCGTTCGTTTTCCGTTGCGTTAATCATCTGCGGCGTGTCGTTCAGCGCGGCCTGCGGCGGTTTTTTGTCGGCCTGGATGATTCCGAGATTCGGCTGGCAAAGCGTGCTGGTTCTCGGTGGAGTGATGCCGTTATTGATGCTTCCGTTGCTGTATTTTAAATTACCGGAATCGGTACGCTTTTTGGTGGCCAAGCGGGCATCTGCCGCACGGATCCACGCTATCGTCGATAAGATGGCGCCCGGGATAGCCACCGCGCAATCGGCGTTTGTCATGCCGGCGGAGTTGAGCAAACGTAGCGCCATCAGAACCGTGCTTTCCACGCATTACAAATTCGGCAGCCTGATGCTCTGGAGCGCTTATTTCGCGGCTTTATTTGCCAGCAATATGCTGTCCAATTGGTTGCCGACCCTGATCAAGGAATCGGGCTATAGCTTGAGTTATGCGGCGTCCATCACCGGCGTATACCAATTGGGCGGCGTCTTCGGCTCATTATTTCTGGGCTGGTCGATGGACCGGATTAATTTGCATCGCGTGCCGGCCGCGGCTTATTTTGCCAGCGCCCTGCTGCTCTTGGGGTTGGCCACGGCCTACCATTCATTTGTACTGCTCGTCATACAGGCTTTTGCGCTGGGGTTTTGTTTGATCGGGGCAATCTCGGGAATCAATGCCGTATCGGCCGTTTTTTATCCGACCGAGGCTCGCGCAACCGGCTCTTGCTGGATGCACGGGGCCGGACGCTCGGGAGCCCTGCTGAGTATTTTGGCGGGCGGGCAAATGTTGGCAATGGGGTGGGACGCCACCGCCGCGTTTATCGTGCTGATTATTCCCACACTGGTCGCGGGTTTTTCTTTGCTGGCCAAGGAACGTCAACGGCATTAAAGTTGTGTCGGGTACCCCGGATTTTTTCCTGCCGAGCGGGGCACTCCGTCCTTCAAGATCTTGCCGCTGCGCGGGAGTCATTGGGTGCGCCTGCCGCACGATCCGATTAAAGTCGCGTCGCTACCAAGGAGTCGCACATGCGCATACCGTTGCTTGAGTGCTTATATGCCGGTTTGGCCGCCTTATTGGTGCTTCCCGGCACCGCCTCGGCGCAGCAGGCGCAGGCCTACACCAATGGCCCGGTTAATTTGCGCGCGGGGCCGGCACGCGACTACCCTTTGGTGGCGCAACTGCCAAACGGTGCCCCGCTCACGGTGATGGGTTGTATCAACAATTACACTTGGTGCGACGTGGCCTCGCCCAATTTACGCGGCTGGGTTTACGCCGCGCACCTGAATTATCCCTATCAGGGCGCCAACGTCCCGGTGCTGGCCTATGGCACGACCTTGGGTTTGCCCATCGTGACTTTTTCGCTGGGTACCTACTGGGGCCAGTATTACCGCGGCCGTCCCTGGTATCGCGATCAGGGCCGCTGGGCTCACCGGCCACCGCGTCCCGCACCCATACGGCCGCCGCTCAATCGCCCGTCACCGGGTGGGGCGCGGCCGCCAGGCGGTGGGCGGCCGCCCGGACCTGGAGCAGCACCTGGAGGCCGTCCTCCAGGCAGTGGCGGCGGCCGTCCGCCGGGGAATAGGCCGGCACCCGGCAGACCTACACCCGGCGGACCGTCAGGACGGCCCAATGGAGGCGGAGGTGGAGGCGGTGGCGACCGCGGTGGGCCGCCTCGCCAAAATTAGGCTACGCCGCCCTGAAAGCCGGCGCCGCGAGCAGAACTTGTTGCAAGTCCTGGAACTCCGCGGCACGGTTTTCGTCGAATGTGCGGCAGGTGAATGTCGGCATATTCAAGATCAGGCCCCTGCGCCATAAAGTTGGAAGGGCCGGATGGGTGCGATGGGTGCGATAGCATCGGCGTGTGCCGTCGCGCCGGATCTCCCTCGGTTTAGCTTCATCGCTACGGAATCAGCGAACGTAAGCGTCATCGACTTGTCTCAAAACACGAGTACAACAATTAAGCGCAAGCAGCGGGTCATTTTCGTTACGTTTGGTCGCTGTGTTGCCGGTAACGATCCGGGTGCCGGCAGTCGCAGAAGCCGGCCATTTCACGCGGCGTTCGCGGCGCTCGCCTGGTGTCCTGTTGCGTAAATTGTTTGATGAATGAAATTGCGCAATGGGGCACTCACTCACACAATGAGGTGATGCCTATGTCCAATCGACTCGATTCGATTCAGCACATTGTGGTTCTGATGCTGGAGAACCGCTCCTTCGATCATATGCTGGGTTTGCTGTATGCGGAGCAGAACAATCAAGCACCGTCGGGCCAGGCTTTCGACGGCTTGAGCGGCAATGAATCCAATCTTGACGCCAATGGCGAAGCGGTCAAGGTGTATGCGCTTCAAGTCGATGACGATAATGCATATTTCCAGCCCGGCGCCGACCCGGGCGAAGGCTACAGCGCGACCAATTCGCAGTTGTTCGGCAGCGCCAACGCCCCAACGCCGCCGCTTGCCACCAATCAAGGTTTTGTCACCGATTATGCTTATACCCTGGGCTGGCAAGCCACGGAAAAGGGCTGGTCCATCCTGCCGGGCACCGTTGCATCCGACATCATGGGGATCTACCCGCCGACGATGCTGCCGGTATTGTCCGGGCTGGCGCGTGGTTACGCGGTATGCGACCAGTGGTTCAGTTCCGCGCCGACCGAAACCCTGCCGAACCGGGCCTTCGTCTGCGCCGCGACCAGCCAGGGGCATATGGACGACAAGACCAAGTCGTATACCGCACCCAGTATTTTCGGCTTGCTGTCCAAGCATAATCAAAGCTGGGCGATTTACGGCTATAACCAGCCGCCGCTGACGCGGCACAATTTCCCGGATACGACTCAGGCCGCGGAAAGTCATTTCGGTTTGTTCACCGACTTTCAGGCCGCCGCCAAACAAGGCACACTGCCCGCCTATACCTTCCTCGAGCCAAGCTGGGATGCCGCCGGCAACAGTCAGCATCCGAACTACGACGTAGCCTTGGGCGAACAATTTATCCACGACGTGTATTACGCCTTGCGCAGCAATAGCGCGAGCTGGAACCAGACTTTATTGATTATTACCTACGATGAGCACGGCGGATGTTATGACCACGTACCGCCGCCGTCGGGTGCGGTACCGCCGGATCAGTCGGCCGGCGAGTATGGTTTCGATTTCACCCGCTTCGGTGTGCGGGTGCCGACCGTGCTGGTCTCCCCGCTGATCGCGCCGGGTACTGTGTTCCGCGTGCCCGCAGGCTCGATGCCGCTCGATCACACTTCCGTGCTGAAGACGGTTGAAACGCGCTGGGGCTTGCCCTCATTGACCGCCCGCGACGCCGCTGCACCCGATGTCGGCGCCGTGCTGACGCTTGCCGTCGCGCGCAGCGACGACCCGCTGGCAGGGGTGACGGTACCCAAATCGACGGGCGCCAATCCGGCAGCCGACCAACCGTCGCATCTGCAACAAGTGCACGCCGAGCTGGTAGCGTTACTGCCGGTACCCGATGCCAAGGGCGGCACGCACCACAGCATGCCGGCGCTGCACACCAATGCGGAGTATGCGCATTACATTGCCTCGCGCACTCAAGCGTGGATCGCCAGCCGCAAACCTGCGGCTAAATAAAATAAACCGAGGCCCGCGCGCAAGCGATGCGCGCGGGCCTCGGGTCAAAGCAAGGTCAACAACTTCTGTCCATCAGGGCTGCCCAGCCCGGTGCAAGCATCCCACCCTGCCACAGCCTCGAAGCTGCCGTTGTTGCCCTTGGTGATGTCGTTAAACGACTTGCCCTGTTGATACAGAAGCGGATTGATATAACCCGCCGCCTTGCCCTGGGTCGCATTGATGCGGGCAATGAGTGCCGCCCACAGCGGCGCGACCGCACTGGTGCCGCCGACCACCATATTGCTGCCGTCGACGCGCACGTTGTAGCCGGTTTGCGGATCGGCATTGCCCGCCACATCGGGTACCCCACGCCCGCCAAGCGGTGTGCTGGCACCCGTGGAACTGACCGCGCTCAGTCCTTGCTGCCAGGCGGGCAAGGCAAATACGCCACTGACACCGCCGCCGCCCGCGCCGCCTTGCGCGCCATCGTTCCACACCACTTCGCTGGCAATGGTATTCCCCGAGGCGCGCAAGCTGGTACCGCCGCAGGCCAGGGAATAAGGGCTGGAGGCCGGGAAATCGACATGGTTTTTCTGGTCGCTGACACCGTCGCTGGAACCGTTGTCGCCGGAGGCTACACATACCGTCACACCGAGCGTGGCGGCCGCCTGCAACACTTCATTAAACGCTTGCATCGATTGTGAGGTCCAGGACGATTCGGGGCCGCCCCAACTGATCGAAACCACCGAAGGCCGGTTGACGGTATCGTGCACCGCGTTGCTCACCGCGTCGATAAAACCGGCATCGGTATTGCCCGCGAAATACACCGCGATTTTGGCGCCGGGCGCAATCGCCCCGGCCACTTCGATATCCAGCATGACCTCCCCATCGGGTCCGTCGGCACTGCCGGTGGGTTGATTGCTGCCACCGTCGACCGGTACCGCAACCACAGTCGGCGCGGTAATGCCCAGGCCGGAAAAATAAGTGCTCAGGTCGCTGGTGGTATAACCGCCGCCGAGTTCAATCAAGGCGATACATTGTCCGGCCCCGGTACTCTCCGGAAACTGGTAGAACCCTGCCACTTGAGTCGGTGAATAAGACACGGCCGCCGGGCTTGCCGCCGCTTGCACCGGCGGGCGAAAACGAAAATGCGCGCGCGCCTGCGGCCGGTTGTCCAGCCCCAGTACCGCCGTCACCACGCCATGTAAAGCATCGGGCAAAGACACCGTGCCGGTACGGCCGCGATAATTGCCCGCAGGATGTTGGTACTGCTGCAAGTCGACCTCGAATGCCGCATTAAACTGCGCTACCGTGCCGGACACCACCACCATGCGGCTCGCGGCGTCGGTGCGCACCACCGTAAGCCCATGCTGTTGGGCAAACGCGGTAACTGCCGCCAAGTCTTCCGGCGCGGCGCCAAATTGGGTCGCGAACGCGTCGCGTGACAGATGCGGCTGTGAACGATCGCCCGCGGCCAATTGACCGACTCGCGCGGCGAAAGCTTGCGCATCGCGATGGCGCACCACCAGCACGGCTTTCAGGGTTGCGCCGGGATCGGCGGGACCGACGCAGTGCGCACCCGCCAGCGTCGTGCGATCACTACCGGAGAGGGTATGTTTTGCCATGTTTGCGATACTCCTGGATGCTGAACCGGCCTCGGTATGGGCTAGCGGAAGTCTGGGCCGCGGTTCGGTTAAATCGATTCGGGCTGGCCTGTTTGCGTGAAGCAGGATAAATCGGCGCCTGCAAAGCGGCACTGATAATTGGACTTCAACGCCTGCGCTTTGGTTCATCTTGCGGCGGCAAAACGTGCCCACCGGCAGACGCCTGAGGCGCTCACATGCGCCCGTCCGGCGCTTGGGCCTGCAAGCCTATCGGGAGAAAATGGCATCTCGGTAAAACCGAGACAGATCGGTCCAATCCGAAATCGCCGGAGCAACAATGACAGGGGAATTATTTTGCCGCCTGAGGGATACTATGACGACCTCAACCCATGATTCACGGAGTCCGGATGGAAGCCTCCCCTTTGTTACAAGACGGCATGCTCGATGTCGGCAACGGTCACTCGATCTACTGGCGCAGTCATGGCAATCGTCAGGCTCCGGCGGTAGTGATTTTGCATGGCGGCCCAGGGGGCGCGATGAATCCGCAATGGGGCGAGTTTTTCGATCCGGCGCACTGGCATGTGATTTTCTTCGATCAGCGCGGCTGCGGTAAATCGACACCGTTCGGCGAGCTGCGCCACAACGACCTGCCGCTGCTGGTCGACGATATGGAACGCTTGCGTACCCTATTGGGCATAGAGCGTTGGGCGCTGTTCGGCGGTTCGTGGGGCACCACCCTGGCGCTCGCTTATGGCGCGGCGTTTCCCGAGCGTTGTCTGGGCTTTTTGTTGCGCGGCATATTCCTCGCGCGGCAAGAGGATATGGACTGGTTCCTGTGGGACGTCCGCCGCATCTTCCCGGATCAGCACAAAACCTTTCTCGATGCGATCGAAACCGCCTCGGGGCGCAGACCTGCTAACGTGCAGGAGATCCTCACCTGCGCCCAAGCCCCGTTGGTGCGCTTCGATCAGGCCGGGATCACGCTCGCGCACGCCTGGAGCGATTATGAAAAATCGCTGTCCGGGTTGACCCCCGCGGCCGAGCCGGCGCTCGAACCAACCGCGGCATCGACGGCCGCGCCTGCCGTCTCGTCTGCGGCGGAAAAACCGGCAAGCCATGAGCAACCGGCCGAAAGCAGCGCCTCGCCGGCCGTCTCGATGGCCCTGCTGGAACGTCATTACATGGCGGATAATCTGCCGCCCCCGCCGCTGCTGGCGCAGGTGCCGCGCTTCGCCCATCTGCCGTGTTATATCGTGCACGGACGGGTCGATATGGTGTGTCCCGCCGATCAAGCCTATGCCTTGGCGCAGGTTTGGCCTGACGCCCATCTGACCCTGGTGGATGGGGCCGGCCATTGGACCTTTGCACCCGGTATTTCGGCCGCGCTGCGGCGGGATGCGCAGCGCTTGGGGCAGGATCTCGCCGGGCGCGGAGGCGCTGCATAGTAGGTATGCCGCGCGGCATGAAGGCCAAGGTGCCTGCGGCGTGGCGGCAACACCGTCCAAATGGCTTGTCTTGCATAATATACTGTATGGATGTACAGTATATTTCCTGACGAAGGAGCCTTTATGGATGCCTTATATTATGCGGAGCAAGACCTCGGCCCGGTGGGTGATTCCGCTTATGCGCCAAATAATGAACTGAATCACGATTTGGCCAATGAACTCGCTTTCGAGCGCGCGGCCGCCGACCTGCAAGATATCCTTCACGTGATCGCCGAGCGTTATTTGCGGCGCGGCGTACCGCTCACCTGGCGGCTGCTGCATGCCATCGAAGCCGAGGCCCTGGCCGACCTCGGCTTGGCGAGCCGCCATGACAATACGCTGTTGGCCCTGTTCGTGCGCACCGCGACCTCGGCCTATCCCTGCACTGACGACGTTGTCAGCGTGCTGGAAACCTCCCCGGTGCCGCTGCTGTTCTGGTTTGTGCTCGATGTGTACGGCATTCCGGCGCTGTCGCCGGTCAAACGCGCCACGCCGGCCATCGCCCACGCCACTCTGGCCCGAGTACGGTATGGATAAACGCCAACTGCTACTGCTGCGGCACCCGCTAAAGCACACGCGCCTGCCAGGCACGAGTCGGTGATTTCCATCGACATCAAACACTGCGAAGCGCAGGAGCGGTCCGACAATTTGACACGCTCCATCGTCTTCGTTGATCTCGAAACCACAGGCGGCAACGCCACGCATGACCGCATTACCGAAATCGGCGTGGTTGAGGTCGGGCCGTCCGGCATCGAATCGTGGAGCACGCTGGTCGATCCCGGCATTTCAATTTCGCCCGCCATTGAACACTTGACGGGCATCAGCAACCATATGGTGCGCCACCAGCCGAGTTTTCGCGAAGTGGCCGAGGCACTGGCGCAACGCCTCGACGGCAAGCTGTTGGTGGCGCATAACGCGCGTTTCGATTACGGTTTTCTCAAGAACGAATTCAAGCGTGCCGGCATCCGCTTCAAGGCGGATACCTTGTGTACCGTCAGGCTGTCGCGAGCCTTGTTTCCCAGAGCCGAACGTCATGGGCTCGACGCCTTGATCGCCCGTCTGGGACTGCAAGCGAAAGGACGGCACCGGGCCTTGGCCGACGCCGATTTACTGTGGCAATTCTGGCAAAAAATTCATACGCTATACCCCGTCGACGTGGTCGAAACAGCGGTCAAGTCGCTGATCCGGCATGCAAGCTTGACTGAGACACCGACTCCGGCATTGCCTGAAGGCGCACTAGGCGCACTAGCCGCCCTGCCGGCCGGCCCCGGCGTCTATGTCCTCTATGGCGACAACGATCTGCCGTTGTATGTCGGCAAAAGCGACAACCTCAAACGCGGAATCACGGCACATTTTTCCGGCGATTATCGCCTCGCCAAAGAGATGCGCATCGCGCAGCAAATCCGCCGTATCGAATGCCGGCCGACCGCCGGGGCGCTTGGCACATTGTTGCTCGAAGCCCAACTGGTCAAGCGCTTGGCACCGGCACACAATCGTTTGCTGCACCGGCAGACGGTGTTATACGCGTGGCAATGGCCGCACCATGCGCTCAGGCCGCTGTTGGTATCGAGCAAGACCGTCGATTTTGCACGCACGCCTGGGCTATATGGCGCATTTACCTCCAAGCTCAAAGCCGGGGAGGCATTGCGCCGGCTGGCCGACGCACATCAGCTTTGCCACTTTGTGCTGGGGTTGGAAAAAGCGCACGGCTCAGACGGCTGTTCCGGCTATCGGATCAAGCGCTGTCCGGGCTGTTGCGTGGGTGAGGAAACATCAGCCACGCATACACAGCGAGCAATCCAGGCGCTGGATACGCTGCGCTTGAAAACCTGGCCTTATGCCGGACCAGTCGCGTTATTCGAAGCCGCAAACACGGTGGACGACGCTCGTTACCCGCGGCCCGACGGCCTGGGTATGAAGGTGCATGACGTGGCTTGCGATAAAGTGCATGAGATGGTTCACCCTGTTGTCGGCGACCCGGCTCGCGATTCGGCTCGCGACCCGGCTCACAACTTCACGCACATCGCAGCCGACGCTGTGGGTTATGACACATCGCATGGCACATCATACGACACCGCATATAACACCACATATGACACATCCGGCGCGACCAATGAGACAAGCGCGCAACCGGTGGATCAGCTCCCGACGACAACCGGACAGTGGCATCTCATCGACAACTGGTGTTATCTGGGTTCCGTGGAACACCAACACCAGATCACAGCCTATCTGGAGCGGACCGCCGCTGTCGCGAGCTTCGATCACGATATTTATGCCATCGTCACGCGCCACCAACTCGCCAAAGAGCTTCCCGTGCATCAACTTGCGACCGTGTCGAGCTTCGAACTGAGCCCGCCCCAAGCTGCCGAAGCCGGCACAAAAACGCCGCCACGCCCCAGCCGTGGCGTCACCGTAAAAAAAGCCGCACACAAAACCCCAACCGCGATCGCGCAACTGGCGTTTGACCTTTAGCTTCAGTGAAGCGGCATTCAGGTCGATGAGTCGGGCTAATAAGTCGGATCAATCCGTTGGGCCAATGAGTCAAACCAATAAGTCAGCCCACAAATCCAGACAAACATGCCTCCCCGATGGATCTTTATTCCGGGCCCATACGTCATAAAGGCGCCCGCAGGCGCCTTTATGCTTTCAACAGATAATGTACTGCTTAGAATTTAGTACGTAAGGCAAGCCGGATAGCAGCCTGGTGGTTGTTCGACGAATCGCTCAAACCGCCGATATTCGCCACCGCGGCGCCGCCCGTTGAACTGGTTCCCGAAGCCGTTTGAAACGCACCTTCAAGATACACGTCGGTGCGTTTGGACAGGTTGTAGTCGGCCAGCAAACTGAACTGATTAAAACGCTGATCGCCGATGTTGACTCCGGCCACGGTAGCCACCGTGCTGCCCTTGGTGTAGTTGTACGCCGCACCGAGATAAAGCGCCGGCGTCAGCGTATATTTCACCGCGACTTCCACGTCGTTGAAGGTTGCGCCATTGCCGTTGAGGTGGGTGATATTGCCGTACTTGATATTCGAGTATGTCACGCCAATCAAGGCCGGTCCGATGGTGTAAGTGCCGCCCGCGGCCGCAACCTGGTATGAGGTGGCGGTCGCATAGCCGCTATTCAGCACGCCGCTAAGCTGGGTCGAACCGCTCAGATTGTCGGTAAAAAATCCGGCACCTGCCGCCCCCGTGGGGTTTTTGAAATAGTTATAACCGGCACCCAACGCCAATGCCCCGTTGTTGTAGGCCACGCCGGCCGAATAACCGCCGCCGCCGCTGATGTTGCCGGCCTGGCCGCCCAAACTGAGTTCGGTACCGAAAGTCAGGCCGTTATAGCTGGCGCTGGCGTATTTGACGGTGTTATTGGTCCGCACCGAGTTATTCAAGTTATCCAGATCGCCGGGGTGCGCAAACACCGTGCTGCCGAAATAACCGAGAGTCGAGACCGGCTGCACATAAGCCACTACGTTGTCGTACTGACGTCCCAAGGTCACCGCGCCGTATTGGTCGCTGCTCAAGCCGACAAAGGTCTGACGACCGAACGGCGTGCCGCCCTGGGCGAAGGCGCCGGTATTGAGGTTGATCCCCGACTCCAAGGTGAACACGGCCTTCAGGCCGCCGCCGAGATCTTCGGCGCCCTTCATGCCCCAGCGACTGCCGTTAATACCGTTGGTCGAATCCAGATTAAGCAGACGGCCTCCGACATTAACTCCGCCAACCACGTTTTTGGCGTTGGTATTGAACATCAGACCTTCGTCCAGGATGCCGTATAGCGTCACTGAAGTCTGGGCATGCGCACCGCCGGCGAAGATGCCCAGCAGGGTAACGGCGAGAAGTGTTTTTTTCATTGGAGAATCTCCTGATCGTGATTTCGTTGTTTTTACTCACGCCACAAGAACGCCACAACCGGGTCTTGTTTCGGCGGCCTCAAGAGAAGCTGTATTACAACATCAGCCTTATTCCCTAAAATCCCCTGCATTTTGTTTCCGGCTTCTGCTATTTGTATTACTTCTCATTAAGTTGTAAGACAATATCAAACGTCGAGAGCTAATCCAATCACCTCGTGTACTTTGACCCTTTATGCGTGGCTAAATTACGACATTGGCCAGCACCCTGTTCCGTAAATTGTTTGATGAACGAAATTATCCCTGGGGGCCGCGGCTCAAATAGGCGATTTCATATCGAACGTATTTGCGGAACGGGGGCATCCGGGCAAAACCTGATCGCTGCGAGCATGAAAATTTTCATTTCGCACGGCCATTCATTCGCCGTAAACCCGAAGTCCAATAAAAAAGGACCTGAGCTAAGCCAGGTCCAAAACCTGCGTCAACAGGTAGAGATCACAGCGATGCGTCGCTGTCCGTCACAGGCGGCTCGCTCCGCCCTCGTGCCGCAACTGCCGCTGTGCTCTTGACGCAGCGGCAGCCCGGTTACGACCGAAGCCCGGACCGGATGACACAGAATTCCGGTACGCGGGTCATGGTGGAAGATGCGGGCCACACAAGCGGCACGCATCTTCCCATCCAGGTCTATTTAATGAATTTCCGGTTCGCCCGAGGCCTTGTCGACCGACTGATCCGCCCCACTCTCCTGGGCTTTTTTACGCAGCAGGAAATCGAAATCGCAGCCGTTATCCGCCTGCAGCACATGCACTTGATGCAGGGCGCCATAACCGCGCTCAAAGCGGGGAGGCAACGGCTGCCATGCGGCGCGCCGGCGTGCCAGCTCAGCGTCGGAAATTTTCAGATTCAGCTTGCGCGCCGGTACATCGAGTTCAATCAAGTCGCCGTTTTCCACCAACGCCAGCGGCCCGCCGACAAAAGCCTCGGGGGCGATATGCAACACACAGGCGCCATAACTGGTGCCGCTCATGCGCGCATCGGAGATGCGCACCATATCGCGCACATTCTTCAGCAGCAATTTCTTCGGGATCGGCAATTGTCCCCATTCCGGCATGCCGGGTGCGCCGACCGGGCCGGCATTCTTCAACACGATCACGCTATTTTCGTCGATCTCCAAGTGCTCATCGTCGATTCGCGCCGCCATATCGTTGTAGTCTTCAAACACCACGGCAGGTCCGGTATGGACATGCAACTTCGGGTCGGCGGCGCCCGGTTTGATCACCGCGCCGTTGGGCGCGAGATTACCGCGCAATACCGCCAGGCCGTTGTTGGGCATCAAGGGATTGCTGCGGCGGCGGATCACCTGGTCATTGAAAATTTCCGCCCCGGCGATATTTTCTCCCAAGGAACAGCCGTTGACGGTCGCCTGTGTGCCGTCGATCAAGTCGCCCAGTTCAGCCAACATGGCGGTCAGGCCGCCGGCATAATAAAAATCTTCCATCAGGTATTCGCCGGTCGGACGGACGTTGGCCAACACCGGTGTGCGGCGCGACAGTTCGTCGAAGCGGTCGAGTGTCAGTTCGACTCCGGCACGCCGCGCCAGAGCAATGATATGCACGATGGCATTGGTCGAACCGGACAATGCCAAAGTGGTGGTGATCGCATTGTCGATCGACTTGGCGGTAATCAGATCGGAAGGCTTGAGGTCTTCCCACACCATTTCGACAATGCGGCGGCCGGTCTTGGCCGACATCTGCGCATGGCGCGAATCCGGAGCCGGAATCGAGGCAAAACCCGGCAACGTCATCCCCAGAGCTTCGGCCGCGCTGGTCATGGTCGACGCGGTACCCATCGTCATGCAATGACCGGCGGAACGGGCGATCCCGCCTTCAACCCCCTGCCAATCCTGTTCGGTAATCTTGCCCGCGCGCAAATCGGCCCAGTACTTCCAGGTATCGGACCCTGAACCCAGTTTTTTACCGTTCCAGTTGCCGCTCAGCATCGGCCCGGCGGGCAGGAAGATGGTGGGCAGATTCATCGAGATTGCGCCCATCAACAAAGCGGGCGTGGTTTTATCGCAGCCGCCCATCAGCACACAGCCGTCGGCCGGATAAGAGCGCAGGACTTCCTCGGTTTCCATCGACAGGAAATTGCGATACAACATGGTGGTCGGCTTTTGAAAAGGCTCCGACAGGGTCGATACCGGTAACTCGATGGGAAAGCCGCCGGCCTGCCAAATCCCCCGCTTGACTTCTTCGACACGATCCTTGAAATGGCTATGACAAGGATTGATATCGCTCCAGGTATTGAGGATCGCGATAACCGGTTTGCCGGCGTACTCTTCACGGCTATATCCCATTTGCGCCGTACGCGAACGGTGGCCGAACGAACGTAAATCGTTCACGCCATACCAGCGATGGCTACGCAACTCTTCGGGCAATTTTCTTTTGCTGTTGCTCACACACTCTCCACGGCCATCGGGCGACGGCATCAATCAATCTGAAAATGAAATTCCATTCCTGCAACCTTGGCCTGGCGCGGCTCCAGCTTGCCATCTCATGCAGCCACCTCATGCAGCCACATACGACGTCTTGACCTTGGTATAAAACTCGGCGGCGAAGCTGCCTTGCTCCCGCGAGCCGTAACTGGAACCCTTGGTGCCGCCGAACGGCACGTGATAATCGATCCCGGCCGTCGGTGCATTCACCATCACCAACCCAGCCTGGGCATAACGCTGAAAGTGGGTCGCGTATTTGAGCGAGGTGGTGCAGATACCCGACGACAAGCCGAATTGCGTATCGTTGGCCAGTTCCAGCGCATGCTCGTAGTTGCGGGCACGCTGCATCGATGCCACCGGGCCGAAAATTTCCTCGCGATTGATACGCATGGCGGGATCGGTATCGACAAATAAAGCGGGGCTCAGGAAAAACCCTTCCGTGGCACATTGCACGCGCTTACCGCCCACCGCAAGACGGGCACCTTCGTCCTGGCCGATACGGATATAGTCTTCATCGTTCGCCAACTGCCTGGCATCGACCACCGGCCCGATCTGCGTCGCGGCATCGAGTGCCGGACCGACTTTCAGCGCGGCAATGCGGGCACTGATGCGGCGCACCACTTCGTCGTGGACATCATCGGTTACGATAATTCGCGAGGACGCGGTGCAACGCTGGCCGGTCGAGTAGAACGCACCATTCACGGCGCATTCGACCGCGTGATCGAGATTGGCGTCGCCTAGAATCACCAAGGGATTTTTGCCGCCCATCTCCAATTGCAATTTCTTGTTGCCGGCAATCGCTTGTGCCGCGATGCGGCGCCCGACGCCAACCGATCCGGTAAAACTGATGCCCTGCACCGCGGGGTTTTCGACCAACTCATTGCCCACCTGCGAGCCCGGGCCCATCACCAGATTAAACACGCCGGGAGGAATGCCCGCATCCGCCAGCAGGCGAGTAATTTCCCAGCCGCAACCCGGCACCAGTTCCGCCGGTTTAAACACCACACAGTTGCCGTAAGCCAGCGCCGGGGCGATCTTCCATGCGGGAATCGCCATCGGGAAATTCCACGGCGTGATCAAGCCGACCACCCCGATCGGCTCACGCGTCACCACCACATCCATGCCGCTGCGCACTGACGGCAACACCACGCCGCCGGCACGTAATACTTCGGCGCCGAAAAACTTGAAGATATTGCCGGCGCGCACCACTTCGCCGATCGCTTCCGGCAAAGTCTTGCCTTCTTCGCGAGCCAGCAAGGTCCCGAACTCATCCTTGCGCGCCAGAATCGCCGCACCGACCTTATCCAGCAGATTGGCCCGATCCTGCAGCGGAAAGTCGCGCCACAGCGGCGCCGCGCGCGCAGCCGCTTCAATCGCGGCACGCGTCTGCGCGATGTCGGCAGAAGCGTATTCGCCGACCACGTCGGACAGGTCGGACGGGTTGATATTCAAAGTGACCTTGCTACCGCTCACCCATTCACCATTCACATAATTCAGCTTTGTCATCTGGCTCATATCCATCTATCAAGTAAGGTTGTCGGCGAGGCCGGACTCATTTGCACGCTCATCCGCGCGATTAAAATAACGCGCGGCAAAATCGCCGCCCTGAAAGCGAGCCTCAAGCGGATCGGCCGGCGGCGCTTCGCGGGCGATCCGCTCGGCATAATCTTCGGCGTTGTCGAGCGGGCGATAAGGCAAGCGGCTGTGACGGTTATCCCACCAGGACCGCGTATTGGCCGAGACGCCATAGATAATTTCAAAACCGAGGCGGGGCGCCTCGATGCACACCTCAAGCAAGGCGCATAGATCGCGATGCGACAACCAGGTGCTCAGGTGACGTACCGACACCGGGCGTTCGGTAAACGAACCGATGCGCAGGCAAATGGTTTCCAGTCCGTGCTTATCCCAGAACATCCGGCCCAGCGCCTCACCCCAGACTTTGGCTGCGCCATAATCGCTGTCCGGTTTGACGGCAACCTGGGTATCGATTATCTGACCGGCAGGATACATCCCGGTTGCGTGGTTGCTGCTGGCAAAAACCACCCGGCGCACGCCCATTTCCTGCGCCGCGGTGTAGAGCGTATTCAAGGCCAGAAAATTCGGCCCGATCAACTCGGCCAAAGGCCGGTCGTCGGGAATTCCGGCCATATGGATTACCGTGTCCACATCGCTCAACAAGTTTCTGGTGAATGCCGCATCGCACAGGTCGCCGACCCGCTCTGTTTCACCCGGCGTGACAGCGAGGCAGGGCCGGATATCGGAAATCAATAAAGGCTGTCGAGCCGCGGCGAAATGAGCCCGGACCACGCTGCCGATCCGGCCTGCGGCGCCGGTCAATACGATTTTTTTCATGAATTGCACACTTGCATGGATTGAGATCGAACCTCGCGTTATGGGCCGGCGTTGCTCAAGCGTCGCTTGAGCGGAGAGCAAAACGATGCGCGGGCAGCCCCGCCACCGTCGTGCGCAAGCACAGCAGATGTCCGGCTTCGGGGTATTTCATCGCGGTTTTACCGGTGGCGGGTTGCAGCGACGTGACGAATAAGGTTTTCATATCGTCGCCGCCGAAACAGCACATGGTCGGATGGCTCAGCGGCAAGCTGAACGCTTCGAGCAATTGTCCTTCGGCCGAAAAACGATTGATGCGCCCGGCATCGATGCCGCAACTCCAATAAGCCCCTTGTTGATCCACCGCCGCGCCGTCGGGACGCCCCCAGTCAGGCAACATCTCGACCCAGTCTTGCGCCGCACCGAGCGTTTCATTTTGCCGGTCGAACGGATAACGGAAAATTTTTCCACCGCGTGAGTCCGAGTGATACACCCATTGTCCGTCGGGGCTGAAGGCAAGTCCGTTGGACACCTTGACCCGCCGGCCGACGGCCGCGCACCGTCCGTCGGCAGACACACGATATAAAGCGGCAACAGCGTGTTTCTCGGCTCGTTCGTCCATCGCACCGACCCAGAAAGCGCCGTCCGGCCCAACCTTGCCGTCGTTCAAACGTTGCGTCGCCGAATCGAATTCAGGGCGGACCAGCAGCGTCAGCGCTTCACTTGAAGGATCGAATAAAAACACCCCATCGCGTAGCGCCAACACCAAACCATCGCCGTCAGTCAGACCGAGGCTGCATACTTCGCGGTCGAAATGCCAAGTGTGTGTGCGGCCATCCTGCATCGACCAGCGCAATAACTTGTAGCCGTCGATATCGACCCAATACAAAACCCGCCGGCGCTCGTCCCATACCGGCGATTCGCCGGTGCTCGCCGCCACCTCGGAGAGCCGTTGTACCGCGGGAGTGGTTTCGGTCACGCCTCGAGGGGCGCCACGGATGGCCGAACGGTGCTGGATAGGTAGGGTATCGGACATCGCTTATTCGCCCTGACGATGCTCTTTGACGCGGCTCACCAACTGCGTCGGGCTGACGAATTGCAGTGCGATCAAGACCCATATCAGGGTGATCGCCATATAAATCATCGCCATCGCATCGATCGATTGCGGCGCCCGCACACCGGTCGAGAACACCGCGTAATACAGCGCCACCACCAGCGTCTGGGTCGACGGTCCCGCGGTAAAAAAAGTCAGCTCGAACATGCCGATGGTGCGCACCAGCACCAACAAGCCGGCCGCCAGCATGCCGGGCACCAGCAAGGGCAACAGTACGTAGCGGAAATATTTGAAAGTGTTGGCGCCGAAGATGCGCGCCGCGGCTTCCAGATTAGGGTCGATCTGTTCGATAAACGGCGTCATGACCAGAATCACAAACGGCAGGGCCGGCACCAGGTTCGCCAGGATCACGCCCGGTAGCGTCCCCGCCAGGCCGATCTTGTACATCACGGTGGCCATCGGAATACCGTAGGTCACGGGCGGGACCATCAAGGGCAGGAGGAAAATCAGCATCGCGATGTTTTTGCCGGGGAACTCAACTCGTGCCAGCGCATAGGCTGCCGGCACTCCGAGCAACACCGAGAGCAATACCACCGCGCCCACCACTTCCATGGTGACCCGCAAGACGCTGGCCAGTTGGAAATCGCTCCACGCCTGGACATACCAATGCAGGGTAAAGCCTTGCGGCAACAAGGTGCCGAACCAGCGGGTGGCGACTGAATTCACGCCGACGGTGGCGATCAACAACACCACATTCAGAAGAAAGAATGCCATGGCGCCGCGCACGATCCACTTCCAGATTTTTTCGCTCCAACCCGACTGCTGTTTCATTTTATGAATCTTTTGCCCAGGAGATTCAAGCGGTTCGGCGGCAGGACTCCAACTTGCCCCGGCTAATTTTTGATCGGTAGTCATCAACCTTTACCTCCGGAAACCGGCCCGCTATAAAATGCTTTGCGCGCCGTCAGCATCGCCGCCACAATCAGCAACTGGACAAAACCCATCACTACCGCAATGGTGGATGCCAGCGAATAATCGTATGACTCAAAGGCCGCCTCGTAGGCGGCAATCGAGACCACCCGCGTGGCGCCTGCCGGCACCCCGAGCAACACCGCCGAGGGAAACACCGAGAATGCCTGGACGAACGACAGGCAGGCCGCCATGGTCAACCCGGGCACCAGCAAGGGCAAATAGATGCGGCGGAATTGCTCCCATGGACTGGCGCCCAAGGTGGCCGCGGCACGAGCCAAGGTCGGATCGATCCCGGTGACGTAAGACAAGATCAGCAGGAAGGCAAACGGATAACCCGAGATCACCAGGGAAATCAAAACCCCCCAGTAGTTATGCGTCAGGCGCACTTCGTCGGTATAGAGATGCGTCGCATGCAAGGCTTGCGGCAACCAGCCGTTGGGCCCGAAGTAGGTCAGCATGCCGTCGGCGATCAACACCGTGCCCAGCGTCACGGGAATCACCAGCAAGGTGGTGACCAGTTTTTGATAGGGCGAATTACGGCGCAAGGCAAATGCCACCGGAATCGAAGCCAGCACATTGATCAGGGTGGCCGGCACCGCCAGTTTGAGCGTCACCAGCACGGTGGGCCAGAGGGTGGCATCGGTAAAAAACTGCAGATAGTTGGCCCAGGCACTGCCGCCGTTCAAAGGCTGGAACGACAGCACCAAACCGTAGGCAAACGGATACACAAACAACGCCACAATGCATAACAGAGCCGGCGTGACGAGCCAGGCCTTCGGGTCGCGCGGCAGGCTCGCGGTCAACATAGTCATGCCGCCTCCTGCGCGTAGACCAGCGCCCGCTCCGGCGCAATGCGCAAACACACGCGCTGACCTACATCAAATTCGCCGGGCAGCCGCGCATACAATTGGCCAAACGCCGACTTCACCCGGATCAAGGAATCCCGTCCGCCGTATTCCACGGTTTCGATATCGACCGAGAAGCCGTTGACCGTGCCCGGAGCGCAAGCCTCGAAGTCTTCCGGACGCATCGCGACCTGGGCCGCGGCGCTGTCCAGTGCGCCCACGGTGGTCCCGGTCAAGGCAATGCCGTTGGCCGAGAGTTCGGCACGGCCGCCTTGCACCGTACCGACCTGAAATTGGGCGACATTGCGATAACCCATAAAACGCGCGACATGCAGATTGTTCGGGCGGCCGTACACTTCCTTGGGCGAGGCCACTTGCTGCACCACACCTTCACGCATCACCACGATCCGGTCGGCCATCGACAACGCTTCATCCTGATCATGCGTGACGTAGATAGTGGCACGGTCGAGCTGGCTATGAATGCGGCGAATCTCGGCGCGCATTTCAATGCGCAATTTGGTGTCGAGATTGGATAGCGGCTCATCCATCAGGATCACCGGCGGCTCGATCACAATCGCCCGCGCAATCGCAACCCGTTGTTGCTGGCCGCCGGAAAGCTGGCCGGGCAATTTGTTTTCATGGCCGACCAGTTGCACCAAGGTCAACGCCGCACGCGCACGCTGCACGATCTCGCTCTTGGGCAAACCGCGCATCTTGAGCCCGAAACCGACATTTTCCAGTACCGTCATATGCGGAAATAAAGCGTAATTCTGGAACACCATGCCAAACCCGCGCCGCTCCGGGGCGAGTACATCGATGCGGGTATCGTCCAGCCAAATACCGCCACCGGTCAACGGCGTCAAACCGGCAATACAATTCAGCGCGGTCGACTTGCCGCAGCCCGACGGCCCTAGTAAGGCAATAAACTCGCCACGCTGGATGGTCAGGTCCAGCCCTTTCAAGGCGGCGACCTGCTGCCCTTCGGCATTGGTAAAGCTGCGGCATACCGAGCTGAGACGTAATTGATTAAAGTTGTGCTTCATCGCAGTTTCTTGGGTGCTCTAAGGTGAACCGCCGGCCAGGCAAACGCATGCTGTTCGCGCATACGGGCCGCAAACACGGCCGCCCTCTCGGCGGCCGCGACCATCCGGATTTCAACCCGGCCTTACTTCAACGCTTATGTCGACTCTCATTTCGATTTTTTTGCACCGATCAACTGGTCCCACTTCTGGAATGCCGCGACCATGGCCACGGCATCCAACGGTACAGCCTGGGGATGGCCGGCAATCAGTTGCGTATATTCGGGGCGCCCATATTTTTGAATCACTTCCTGACTGTGGGCCGGCGCATCTTTAATCGACACGTTCTTGATCGCCGGGCCCGGATAGAAGTACCCGTCGTCATAAGTCATCGCCTGCTGCTTGGGCTCAAGCATAAAATTCATCAGCTTGAACAAGACTTCGAATTTTTCCGGCGGCACCCCTTTGGGTATCACCATATATTGCGCGTCGTTGACCCAGGTCATGGAGTCGAACGCCTGCACCTTGAACTCCGCCGGCACGATGCCCAAAGCGCGCGGGTTGATATCCCAACCGGTAACCGTCACCGTCATGTCGCGCGTGCCCTCGCCCAATTCCTTCATCACCGCGGAGGTACCGCCCGGGTAATACGGAATGCAGTCGTCGAGCTGGGCCAGAAAAGCCCAGGTCTTGTCCCAGCCGTTAATCGGGTCGTGCGGATCTTTATCGCCCAGCAAATAAGGCAAGCCCATCAGGAAGGTACGGCCCGGACCGGAATTTGCCGGCCGCGCGTAAATCAATTTATTGGGGTGGGCCTTACACCAGGACAGCAATTGCGCCGGCGTCCTGGGCACGTCGGTCACATGCGCCGGGTTGTATTCGAGCAGCGGGCCGGCGGGCATATACGTCACCTCGATGCCGTTGCCGCGCGCCAGCTCCTGCATTTTGGCCGGACCCTCGGCGTATTTGTCGAGCAGGCCGGGAAACTTCGCCGTATAAGCCGGGAACAAATTCAGCCACAGGCCTTGCTGGTTGCCGGCTGCCAACGCGTCGGTACCGGTCAGCACCAGATCGATATCAGAGCGGCCCGCGGCTTGCATTGCCTTGATTTTGCCGGGCAACTGCGGTGCCGGGGCATTGGTGAAGGTCATATTGGCAACCAGACCCGGATTCGCGTCGCGAAATGCTTCGAACGCTTTTTGCGTCAAAGCAAGATTGCCGGCGACATCGACAATATTGATCGTCACCGGGTCGGCGGCATGCGCCGGGACCGCCATCCACAGGGCGCCGAGCAGCGCCGCAAGACGTGTCGCAAAAAGCGCCTTCACATTGCTTGATACCTTCATACGGTCTCCTGAATTGGGTTGTACTGAGCGCGACATCTCGGCGTGCTCGTATCTTCTTTTACCAACAATAGCCAAGTTGTCAGACTATTGTCAAGTAAAGCCATGATCCTCGAATTTGGCGATAATTCGATTTAACCCTTTATTTTCATATAATTACAAAAATTACGCAGGCAAAATCATAGTGGAAACCCTGATCAAATATCTTGTATTTGCATTTTTGTCTTACAACTTTTATACTGAAAGCACACATTGGCACTACTACAAGGAGCTTGCATGAATCGATCACAAGCGCGGCGCACGGATCTGCAACTGTCGCCCCTCGCGGTCCCCCCCGTCGCTCGCAACGCCGACCTATCGTTAAATGAGGCTGAGAACGGCCGTTTGATACGTCATATCGAGCAGGGCGGCATCCGCTTCATGATGTACGGCGGTAATGCCAATTTTTATCAGGCACGCGTGAGCGAATATGAAGAACTGTTGCGTATGCTGGACCGGCTCAGCAGCGAGCGCACCTGGATCATTCCGTCGGTCGGCCCGGATTTCGGCAAGATCATGGATCAGGTCCCGATCCTGAAACAGCTCGATTATTCGACCGCAATGGTGCTGCCCTACGTCGGGCCGATGACCCAGGCAGGTCTGCTGGACGGCCTGCGCCGCTTCTCGGATGCCTTCGGCCGCCCGTTTTTCCTGTATATCAAGTCGGATAACTACATCGAACCGCGTCATGTCGCGACGCTGGTCGAAGAAGGCCGGATTCTGGCCATCAAATATGCCTCCGTGCGCACCGACCCGGCTTACGACCCCTATCTGGATAGTTTGCTTGAAGCGGTCGCGGCGGAGTATTTCATCAGCGGTATTGGCGAGCGGCCGGCTATCACTCACTTGCGCCAGTTCGGCATGAACAGCTTCACCACCGGTTCCGGTTGTGTCGCCCCGCGCGGCTCGGTGGAAATATTGCGCGCGATTCAGGCCGAGGATTGGTCGACCGCGGCGGAATTACGCGAGCACTTTATCCCGCTCGAAGATATTCGCGATACCACCTCGCCGATCCAGATCCTGCACGATGCCGTGGCGCTAGCCGAGATTGCGCAAACCGGTCCGGCCTTGCCGTTTTTGTCGAATACACCTGCCGCGGAATTGCCTCGGCTGCGTGAAACCGCCTTGGCATTGGCGAGCTTCAACGCATCGCTGCAAGGTTGAGCGAAAATTGGAATAAGGAATGCCAACTAAATCAGGCGGCTATGGCGTCTGGTCTAGTTGGACTACAGCTAGAAAATTGACTAGGCTCAAGCATCGCCTTGAAACATGCGCTGCTGGGCATTCAGGATATGCTCACGCATATAACCTTCGGCTTGCGCTTCATCGCGCTGCCGAATCGCTTGCAAAATGCGCTCATGTTCAGCTTGCACGTCAATTTGGCGGCGCTCGCTCTTTTCCTGAGACAAGCTGCGGGAAAGTTGCATGCTGAATGCAGTCTGTTCCTGGATCGAATCGACCGTCGAAATAAAAAAACCATTTTTCGATGCCAGGGCGATCGCACGATGGAACAGGAAGTCTTCATGAAACCCGACTTTCTCCGCCTGGATCGCCTGGCTCAGGGCATCGAATGCGGTTTCGATCGCGGCCAGATCGGCTGAATCGTGCATTTTGGCGGCGAGCCGTGCACAGCCGGTTTCGATACTCAGGCGAAACTCATAACAGCGACGAATATCGGCGATGCTCTCGACCCGGGCAAAACGTAATACGCTTTTACTCGGCGTATGGGTGACATAAGTGCCCGATCCTTGCCGCGAAACGATCAGGCCATCGGCCCTCAGGCGTGCCAGAGCCTCGCGCACCGTTGGGCGCGAGGTGCCGAAACGCAGACACAACGCTTCTTCGGTGGCAAACCGCTCACCCGCCTTGAATTCGCCATCGACGATGGATTTCAAAAGTTGCCCGTATAGGACGTCCACCACTTTCTGGCGGCTGCTTGTAGCAATTTGGAACATAAAGTCAACTCAGGTGAGCACCAATAAATTGTCTCACAACTGCCCGCCTCCACCCGCCAATGTCATACAAATAGTTCGACGGGCTTAATTGAACCGAGTTAATTGAATCGACTTATCCAGGCCAAATCGGCCGATTCAGTTCGGCCGGGGCCGGGGCCGCTGCCGTGCCGCGCGGCGCGCCCCCTCGCGCTATACTGCCTAGGGCCTGTTCACGCTAATAATGGGCTTGCGTTGCCACCCACAAATCTATTTTTAAAAGTAGGGGAACACCCCTTTCCGGCCGTCTGGCCGCGTCGCGCGTCGCTTGCTTGGAGCGGCCAAGCAAGCGACACACTCCTTGCCTGCCGACCGGAAAGGGGTGTTCGCAAACCCATTATTAGCGTGAACAGGCCCTAGCCATCTTCGGGAGAATGCATGCCGCGCCATCGACGTTTGCGCAGATTCGCACTGGGCTTGGCCGGGTCGCTGGCAATGCTGGGGTTTGCCGCGGCGGCATGGAGTGCCGCGCCCCCTGACCTGCCTGACGACGGCCCCGTCTACGGTGCCGAACTGCAAGGTTATGCGTACCCGGAACCGGTCCATCAATTCGACTTTAGCTCGCAAGGCGAGTCGCTGCAGATGACGTATATGGACATCAAGCCGGCCCAGGGCGTAAGCGCAAATGGCCGCACGGTGGTCTTGCTGCACGGCAAGAATTTCTGCGGCGCGACTTGGGCATCCAGCATCGCCGTCCTGAGCCACGCCGGTTACCGGGTCGTGGTGCCGGATCAAATCGGCTTCTGTAAATCCAGCAAACCCGCTCATTATCAATATAGCTTTCAACAGTTGGCCAACAACACCCATGCCTTGCTCGCCTCGCTTGGCATCGACCGCGCAACCCTGGTCGGGCACTCCACCGGCGGCATGCTGGGGGTGCGTTATGCATTGATGTATCCGCAGCAGGTGACGCAACTGGTGCTGGTCGATCCGATCGGTCTGGAAGACTGGAAGGCCAAGGGGGTCCCGGCGATCACGGTGGACCGCTGGTATGCGCGCGAATTGCAAACCAGTGCCGGCAAAATCCGCAGCTATGAGCAATCGACCTATTATGCGGGCCAGTGGCGCGCCGACTACGAGCCCTGGGTGCAAATGCTGGCCGGCATGTACCGTGGACCTGGGCGCGATCTGGTCGCATGGAACTCGGCCCTGCTGTATGACATGATCTACACCCAGCCGGTGATCTACGAGTTGGGCAATTTGCACATGCCGACCTTGCTGATCATCGGCGACAAAGACACGACCGCCATCGGCAAAGATTTTTCGCCTCCGCAGGTAGCGGCCCGTCTGGGCCATTATCCCGAGTTGGCCCGGCAGGCGGTACAAAGCAACCCCAAGATCAAGCTGATCGAGTTTCCGGATTTCGGCCACGCGCCGCAAATGCAGGACCCGGTCGCGTTCCACCAGGCTTTATTGGCCGGGCTGGCAACGCCTTGAATTTTGCGCTCGACGCAAATCACACACCTGCCTGCCAATGCACTTGAACGGACGCTTAGAATGACTGCCAATCCAACCCGATCCTCACCGTTACTGCGACCTTATGCGGGCGCAGGCGCTTTACTCGGCTGGTTTGCCATCATCGTGGAGTTTTATCTGGTGTGCTCCGCGCGCCTGGCCAACGGCGGCAGCGTGGGCGGCGGGGTGATCGGCCTGTTGAGTTATTTCACCATCCTCACCAATCTGCTGGTCGCCGTAGCGCTCAGTGTAGAAGCGGCCGGGCGGCCAAGCCGTACGACGCAATTTTTCCGGCGCCCTTCGGTAGCAACCGGCATCGCAGCCAGTATTGTGCTGGTGGATCTGGCGTACAGCTTGTTGCTGCGTCGCCTGGCTCATCCTCAGGGGCTGCGCCTGCTGAGCGATCATTTGCTGCACGACGTCCTGCCGCTGGTGTATCTCGGCTATTGGTGGCGCTTTGTCGCGAGCGGGCGCTTCGGTTTTTCCAACATACTGCGCTGGGCGATTTATCCGCTGCTGTATTTTATCTATGCCCTGGTGCGCGGTGCATTATTTGATTTATATCCCTACCCGTTTATCAATGTCGATCACTTGGGTTATCCGCGGGTGCTGATCAACGCGTGCGCCATCTTGCTGGGCTTTGTGCTGATCAGCACGGTGCTGATTGGGCTGGATCGATTAAAAATTTACCGCGGCCGCAACACCGGCAGGAATTAAGACGCGGCACGGGCGTGCCCCGCAACGCAACGCACCGCGCCTTATCGACTATCGACCGGCTGCCCGGCGGGAATCGCCGCCATAGTTGGTACGGCCCGTCACATCCGGCAAGCGGAATACCTCGACGGCCTCTTTCAACTGCGTCGTCTGCTGATGCAAGGATGCGGCAGCAGCGGTGGCCTGTTCGACCAGCGCCGCGTTTTGCTGGGTCATGGTATCCATTTGATTGACCATCTGGTTCACCTGCTCGATCCCTATGCTTTGTTCGCGGGAAGCGGCGGAAATTTCGCCCATGATATCCGTGACATGCTTGATCGATGTGATCACCTCGCGCATCACCGACCCGGCATTCTCCGCCAGATGAGATCCACCGTTGATTTCCGCAACCGAGGCCTCGATCAGGGTTTTGATTTCCCGGGCGGCATTCGCGCTACGTTGCGCGAGGGTGCGCACTTCGCCCGCCACCACCGCAAAGCCGCGCCCTTGTTCGCCGGCTCGCGCGGCTTCCACGGCCGCATTCAGCGCCAGAATGTTGGTCTGGAACGCGATCCCTTCGATGGTGCTGATGATCTCGGACATTTTGCTGGAGCTACGGGCGATACCGTTCATCTTCTCGATCACTTGCTCCACCACGTTGCTGCCGCGCAGCGTGGTCTCGGAAGCGCTGACGGCCAAGCCATTGGCTTGCCGCGCGTTATCGGCATTTTGCTTGACGGTGGAGGTCAATTGTTCGACGCTGGCGGCGGTTTCTTCCAACGACGCAGCTTGCTGCTCGGTCCGTTGCGACAGATCCGCGTTACCGGTGGCAATCTCGTCCGCGCCGATATAAATCGAGTCGGCCGATAAACGCACAGCGCGCACGGTCTCCACCACACTTTGCTGCATGCGGCTCAGATCCTCAAACAATTTGCCGATTTCGTTGGAGCCATGCGTGCCGATCGGCGTACCCCAATCGCCGTGCGCAATATCTTCGAAATGACGTCCGGCCTGTTCCAGCGGTCCAACCAGGCCGCGTTTAATCGCGCCGTAGACCAGTACCGTAATCAACAACAACGCCAGCAAGACGATGGCCGAGACAATTTGGAAATTCACAAAACGTCCATCGATCTGCTGCAACGAAGCCTCGCCGGTCTGATCGCCGTAGGCCACGAATTTATCGCGGGCACCGATAAAGCTGTTCTGCATGCCTTGGGTCGGTTGATCGAGATAAGGCTGGATCTTTTGATCCTTCAAAAACTGATCGAGTTCGCCAAGCGCGGTATGCAGCGTGTGATATTTCGTAGTCAGATCTTCCGCCAGCGCCTGCTCGTCAGGAGAGGGCTTGTCGGTATGCGAAAACGCATCGAAGCTTTTATCCGCCAGGACCAATTGCTCTTCGGCATGCTGCAGGATGTCGGCGCCGCTGGTATTGCCGCCCGCCAGACGGGTGGCGTAACGCGCCAGATTAATCCGTGCATCCATCAGATGCTGCGTGGTTTCATTGACTTCGTTGACTTGCCGGATGGCGATGCTGGAAAGTTGCCCCACGTCGTCATGGGTTTGCCGTAGCGCGAAAAATCCCAGGCCGCTGGTCAATAACTGAAATATAAAAAAAACCAGAAGCACGCTCAGCAGGCCTGCGGCAACTCTTATCCGGCTTAACATGGGCAAATCCTTAACGACGTTATATCAGCGAAAGGGAATAGAGGGTCGCGCGAGATCGTCGCGCGATTTCTCCCGCTACGGATCCCATAGTCACCGTGTCATATTGCCAAAGAAAAAAACAAAATACCGGGCGCAGCATAAATACGACAGGTACGGCACAGACATGCGCCTGATGCGCCGGGCCCGGACCGCCTTGGCTCGGATGGCCTTCGTTTAGGCTGCCTCAAGCGCCAAGCCCGTACGCGCATAACTGTGCAAGCGGCGCCGGCTTCACGGCATCGGCGCGCTATGCCCCAGGAAGGCGGCAGTCGCCAATAATCCCACCATCAAGCCCGCTTCCAGTGTAAGCAGGCGCAAGAATGTAACGTAAGCCGCATCGAAGCGATCTTGTGCCGCCAAGTCGGAGCGTAAGGTGGCCGCGTTATGTAATAGCCTGGGCAAAAACACCAAACGGTTGATCGCGGCGCCCACCAGGACCACCACCACCAGCGCCAGCTTGAACTCAAGAATATGCCCCCAGGAACTCAGGGTCAGCCCGGCCAGCGAGCCGGCGGTTTCCTGCCAGGCGTTAAAACCGCCGCTTGCCAGCACCACCAGAAAGGCGGCGGCGGCGCTATGAGATAAGCCGTTCACATAAGACAATTGTTGCTCGCGGGTCGCGTGCTTACGCAACTCCGGCAATACCACCCAGGCCGAGACCATCACCAGACCGGCCCATGCCGCGGTGGCAAATAGATGCAGCCAATGCACGCACTCGGGCAGCGACAAGTCGCCGGCATCGGCGGCGTGACTGACGGCCGCCTTGGCCAAAGCCAGCAGCGCCACACACAAACTGGCCAGCGACCATAAACCGGTGCTCATGGCGGGCGCGCCGCCGGCACGCCGCAGCGCCCGGCCGCGCACGTAATGCGTAATCAGGATCGCCAGCAAGGCCAAAGCCGCGCCATAACCGAGCAACCAGGCGGCGCCGAAATGAGATTCGGTCAGCACCGTGATCAATTGCGACGACACCGCCCATACCGGCGTGCCGGTCATCGACGCGCTTTGCAGAGCCAATTCCAGCCATTGGCAGGCCAGCAGCACGCAGGCGGCGCTCAGCCCCAGGAGCCGCAGCGGCTGGCGGGCTTGCGCATGGGCCCGGTCGTCCGCGGCCAGCGCCCGATCCGCCAGGAGCATCCCGACCAATAAGGCAAAGGCAATATTGAGACATGCGGTGAACAGGACTTGTGCAAGGTTTAGGCTGATATCCATCGGTCTGATCTTCTTTGCGGTGAGCCGGGCTCGGCTGGGGTTCCCTCTGCGCGCATTGTAAATGCGGAACACGGATGCGTCGCGCCGGGGTTCGGCTTTATCGCATGCGCGGAGATAATCCGGCCGGCGTGACCCTACTCGGGGCGCTGTGACAAATTGACGCAGGCGAGCACGGGCGGCACGACACACCTGCCGCCGGCAGGCAGCAGCTCCTGCGGCGGCACGGATATGCCCTGACGTTATTGCCTGTTGCGGCCGCGAAAAACCCGCGCGCGCTGCAACGCAGGGCCATCCCGCAACAGAAAAAAGTAGTGTAAAGCCCCCTGACCGATCGAGTTTTAGGCAAACTGGGAGCCGCGTCAGCAAGTGGTTCAGGACAAAAAAGGTACTGATGGCCTGATTTGCTTGCGCGCAAAAGCGCAAATAAGTGCCAAAACGAGGCGCGCAGACCACAAATCGCACCGCCTCGGGCTCTCGTAGTGATATCTGTCACGCCTGAAATGGATATGATTACGAGACAATGATAAAATTCAAGGTTGCAGTGTAGCCTGCGACCAATTGAGCCGGAGTCGAACTTCCGGTCCAACTGACAGGGTCCCCGTTTTCGATGGAGTCACGCGTGTTTAACCAACGCAGTCATAGACGCATTTTCAGGCCCTTGCTGGCCACCATGCTGGCCAGCGGTGCGGTGTTTTTTGCTGCCGTGCAATCTTCCTCGGCGCAAACCGCAGTGAAAGCGCAAGACCCGATGGCCGCCCACGTGCAAGCTTGCGCTGCCTGCCACGGGGCGCAGGGCGAAGGTACCCAGAACGATTATTTCCCGCGTTTGGCGGGTAAACCGGCCGGTTATCTGTACAACCAACTGGTGAATTTCCGCGAAGGTCATCGCAAATATCCGCCGATGAATTACCTGACCACCTATATGGGCGACGATTTCCTGCACCAGATCGCCGATTATTACGCCGGCCTTCACCCCGCCTATCCGGCGCCTGGAAAAACCCAGGTCAGCTCGGATGTCCTGGCGCGCGGGCAGGATCTGGTGTTGCACGGCGATGCAGCCAACGGCGTGCCGGCTTGTGCCGCTTGCCACGGTGCCGCATTGAGCGGCATGCAGCCGGCGATCCCGGGTCTGGTCGGCTTGCATAGCGACTATATCAGCGCCCAGCTTGGCGCCTGGCGCTCAGGCAACCGGCAAGGCATGGCGCCGGATTGCATGCACACCGTCGCCACCCATTTGACGGATGCCGACGTCAATGCTGTAGCGAGCTGGTTGAGCGCACAGACCGCCCCGCAAAATGCTACCCCCCTTGCCGCCGGCTCGCAGAAATTGCCGCTGGCCTGTGGCAGTGAGCCGCAGTAAGCCGCGTGAGCCCATGAGTGGCCCAGAGTAGAAATAGTAGCGCCCCCAAGCCTGTCGCTTAGCGCCAGGCCCCCGAGGGGGGTCAAGGAGAAATTGATGCAACGCAAAACCCTGTTTGCCGTGTCGGCAGTCGTGATCGCCGCGGCAGCAGCCCTGGCGCCTGTTTTCTGGTCGGGCAGCAGCTCGATCGGTACCGGTTCGGCCATGGCCGCGACCGACGCTGCGCCGGCCACAGCCGTCAGCCAGGCCGATCTGATCAAACGCGGCGCCTACCTGGCTCGCGCCGGCGACTGTATCGCGTGTCATATGGTCCGCGGCGGCAAGCCTTACGCCGGCGGTTATGCGCTGCCGACGCCGTTCGGCACGCTGTACTCGCCCAACCTGACGCCGGATAAAGAAACCGGCATCGGCACCTGGACCTCGGACGACTTCTATCGCGCGATGCATACCGGCCGCGCCAAAGACGGCAGCTTCCTGTACCCGGCCTTCCCGTACACCAGCTACACCAAGGTGACGCGTGCCGATACCGATGCCATTTTTGCGTACCTGCAATCGATCCCCGCCGTGCATCAGGAAAATCACGCGAACGCCATGCCGTTCCCGTTCAATATCCGGATGTCTCTGCTCGGCTGGCAGATCATGTTTATGAGCCGCGGCGAATACGAACCCGATCCGGCCAAGTCGGTCGAATGGAATCGCGGCGCGTATCTGGTTGAAGGCCTGGGCCACTGCGCCATGTGCCACACCAGCATCAACCCCTTGGGCGGCCCGATCAAGAGCTCGGCCTATGCCGGCGGCTTGATTCCGCTGCAAAACTGGTATGCCCCGTCGCTGACCTCCGATAAGGAAGAAGGGATCGGCGACTGGACCGTCGAAGATCTGTCGAACTTCCTGCAAAAAGGTATTTCGGACAAGGGCGCCGTGTACGGCCCGATGTCGTCGGTGGTGCATGAAAGCATGCAATATATGAGCGACGACGATATCCGTGCGATGTCGGTCTACCTCAAATCGCTGCCGCAGAAAGGCCGTGCCGCCGACCATTTGCAATTGGTCGTATCGGATCAGTTTGGTAAAGAACTGCTCAAGCAAGGTGCGGGTATCTACGCCGCCCAGTGCGCGACCTGTCACCAGGTCAACGGCCAGGGCAAACCGCCGCAATACCCGCCGCTGGCCGGCAACCAGTCGATCACCATGGACGCGGCGTATAACCCGATCCGTATCGTGCTGAATGGCGGTTACCCACCGTCGACCTTCGGCAATCCGCATCCGATCGGCATGCCGCCGTTTGCGCAGTCCTTGTCGGATCGCGAAATTGCAGCCGTGGTAACGTATGTCCGCATGACCTGGGGCAACCAAGGCAAACCGGTGTCGCCGCAACAAGTCAGCGAATTGCGTTCGACTCCGATGGACTAAGCTGCCGTACCGGGTGCGCCGCGGCTGTCGGCCGGGGCGCACTCATCCAGGCTCTGCTTTTTGCTGGATACCAAGCCCGGCGCCGCGCTTTGCTCAGGTGGCGCCGTTTGTATTGGCGCTCAAGCCAAGTTGGGTAGATAGATTGAATGGATGCGCTGTATTGCGCATCGAGCGGCAAGTTTAACCAGGAGCCTCCCTTTGCATGCCGGCGAACGTCTGAACAGCGCGACACATCTGCTTGGCGCCATCCTGGCAGTAGTCGGCATGGTGTTCCTGATCCGGCTCGCCGATCACCAGGGCGACCCATGGAAAATCGTCAGCTTCAGCCTGTATGGGGCGATGCTGGTGATACTTTATAGTATCTCGACCCTGTATCACGTGACGCGGGGCCGGACCAAGGCGATCCTGCAAAAATGCGATCACGCGGCGATTTACCTGTTGATCGCAGGCAGCTATACGCCGTTTGCCCTGGTCACGTTGCACGGACCCTGGGGTTGGTCGCTGTTCGGCGTGATCTGGGGGCTGGCGGTGTTTGGCATCGTCCAGGAATTGACCTTGGGACGCCGGACCCGCGTCATCTCGATGGTGTTGTATGTATTGATGGGCTGGCTGGCGCTGATTGCGACCCATCCCTTGCTCGCTGCCCTGCCGCCCGCGGGCATCGCCTGGCTGGTGACGGGCGGCATAGTGTACAGTGCGGGCATTTACTTTTTCATTAACGACGAACGGATACGCCATGGACACGGTATCTGGCATCTGTTCGTATTGGTCGGCAGCTTGTGCCAGTTCGTCAGTATTGTGCGTTATGTCGCCTGATGGATAGGCGCCAGGCGAACCGCATGACGAGGTCAATGACGCTACGGCGTGCTTGGCTTGGCGCCGGCGGCACGGAACTGGGCACCGGGCCGAACACCTGGGCCCGCCTATTTTAAAACTTGTTTAAAGGCTCGCAGCACCAAGCCTGAACACCTCTCAACCGAACATTCCGGGCATTCCGCCCGCCTGTTTCGCGGCTCGCCTTCAGTCAGCGGGCCTATGCCATTTTGGCACCCTCTCCATCTGCTCATGACTGGCGCCTTTGCGGCGACGGGCCGATATTAACTATTAAGAGAATTCATGTCCTTTAACGAACTTGGCCTGGCCGAACCCATTTTGCGGGCGGTGGCCGAACTAGGCTACACCATCCCGACCCCGATCCAGGTACAGGCGATTCCTGCCGTTCTGGCGGGCGGCGACTTGCTGGCCGGAGCCCAAACCGGCACCGGCAAAACCGCCGGCTTTATGCTGCCGATCCTGCATCGCCTGTCGACCGGACCCCAGGTACGCAATGCCGCCGGCGCGATCGCCATCCGCGCACTGATCCTGACTCCGACGCGCGAGCTCGCCGCGCAAGTTGAAGAAAGCGCGCGCCAATACGGTAAACACACCAAGCTGAAATCGATGGTGATGTTCGGCGGCGTGGGCATCAACCCGCAAATCGGCGATTTGCGCCGCGGCGTGGATCTGGTGGTCGCCACCCCGGGCCGCCTGCTCGATCATATGCAGCAAGGCACGATCGATCTGTCGCAGGTCAGCATCCTGGTGCTCGACGAAGCCGATCGGATGCTCGATATGGGCTTTATTCGCGACATCAAAAAGGTGCTCGCCAAGCTGCCGGCCAAGCGTCAGAACCTGCTGTTCTCGGCCACCTTCTCCGAAGAAATCAAGGATTTGGCGGACGGCCTGCTGAACGCACCGGCGATGATTGAAGTCGCGCGCCGCAATACCACGGCGGAAACCGTATCGCAGAAAGTCCATCCGGTCGATCGCGACAAAAAGCGCGAACTGCTGACCCATCTGATCAAGGAACATAACTGGTTCCAGGTGCTGGTATTCACCCGCACCAAACACGGCGCCAATCGTCTGGCTGAGCAATTGAGCAAGGACGGCATCACCTCGCTGGCGATCCACGGCAACAAGAGCCAGTCGGCGCGTACCCGGGCGCTGTCGGAGTTCAAGGACGCCACGCTGCAAGTGCTGGTTGCCACCGATATCGCGGCGCGCGGTATCGATATCGATCAATTGCCGCACGTGGTGAACTACGATTTGCCCAATGTCGCCGAAGATTATGTGCATCGTATCGGCCGCACCGGGCGTGCCGGTTCGACGGGCGAAGCGGTTTCGCTGGTGTGCGTCGACGAACACGAATTGCTGGCCGATATCGAAAAACTGATCAAACGCAAATTGCCGCGGGAAGTCATCGCAGGCTTTGAACCGGACCCAACCGCGCGAGCCCAGCCGATACAACTGCGTTCGCAAGGTGGCGGCGGTGGTGGCGGTGGTGGCGGCCGTCAACAGCAACCCAAACGCGCAGGCTCAGGCGCCTCAAACGGGGCACGGCGTGCACCCGCGGCACCCGGGGCCGGCGGCGGCCAGCCTGGACGCGGCCCGCGCCCGGCACGTAGCGGCCCAGCGCCGGCAGGCGGCCCGAGCAATGGAGCGGCACGCCGCTCCGGCGGACGTGGCCGTTAATAACCCTGTAGCAACCCTGAAGCAGCAAAGCCGGCTCGAAACAAGAGCCGGCTTAAGGTGGCAAACGGCTTAGGGCGACAAACGGCTTAGGGTGGCAAACGGCCATCAGCGTCAGGCGGGAGAAGGTTCAAGACATACGCGGGCTTAAGGCCAATAAGGCAAAAGCCCGCTCAAGCGTCGGCGCGCAAAGCGGCCCACTGTGCGGCCCAACGCGCGTCCACCTCGGCGGCATCCGCGGCAAGCGCAAAGGTAATGCCGCTTTGCAGTTGCGCATAAGTCACGCGCTGCGCTTCCACCGCTTCAACTTGCGCGGCAAAGCATGCCAGTCCAACCGCGTCGGGCAGGCGCCGGACGTGGCTTAGCTGGATCTGAAAAAAAGTCGCGTCCAGCACGCAGGTCAAAGCACCTCGTTGAGTGCGTTCGAGGTTGATCACCGCGCGCGACGACGGCCACAAGCCAAAACGCACACCATCCGGTAACGGCGCGGCCGCGGGCGGCTCGGCCACCACTTCCCCCAAGCTTAATAAAGCGGTATGGGGGCGCCCGACTTGGTCGACGCTGAGCAGCGACAACGTAAAACCCGGCAAAGCCCGCCATAACCCGCCCTCAAGTACCGCGCGCAATATCTGAGGCAAAGCCTCGAATACACCCAAGGCGCGAGCCGTTTGAAGCGGTTGGGGCGCGGTCAAACGGGCGCTCTAGCGAAAAAATACATGCTGGGTGATTTTCTGCAGCGGGTATTGCACGCTGGGTTGAATCCGGGCGGGGATTTCCAGCGGTTTCAACAACATCTTGATGCACATTTCAGCCGACAGATTACGCCGCACCAGCCCCCTGACCCGACCGGCAATCGCCAACAGGCGTGGATCGTCAGCGCCCGCTTCCGGATAACAGCTACCGAAAACATGCCGTAAGGCGATCTCGGAATCGTCGTTTTTAATTTCCATCACACGCCGGATAAGGGTGCGCAACACGGTAAAGCGGCCATGCCCCTCAAACTGGTTATAGCGCTTGAAGAATTTGAAAAAGTGCTTGTAGTGACGCACTTCGTCAGCGCGGATTTTATCGGTCAGCAGCTTCAGCACAGGCTCATCCGAGCATTTATTAATTGCTCGGTACAAGGTGGCCGTACCGGTCTCAACCACACAACGCGCCGCCATTTCGAGACCACGGGTTTTTTCGAATTCTTCGACCGTGCAGCTTTTCGAATATTCGTCGAAGAACTTGGCGAAAGCGGGATCCCAGTCGAAATCCGGCCAAACCGAATGGATGTAGGTTTTCAAGGCACGGCCGTGTTGCAATTCCTCCGGTTCCCAATGGCCGTTAAGCCAGTCGGTCACTTCGCGGTCGCCATTGAAAAAAGACGCGAGATTGCTGGTGTACAGATCGGAACCGCTTTCAATGAACGAAGAAGCGCACAGCAGAAAAAACAAATCTTCGTTGTCGACGATGCGACTGCGATCTATACGGCTGAAGTCGATGTCCTGGTAACGCCAGGGCAGGTGTGTTTGGTCTTGGGTAGCCATGTGTTAGCGGTCCGGTTATAAGGCCAACGCGTCATCGAGAAGCTGGTGCGCGCACGCCTGAAAAATTCCTCGCTGCATGGTTTGCGTCACCAACGCAAATGCGCACCAAAGCTTGAAGCGAATCGTCGGTTGCGATAACTCCTGCTGCAGTTTGGAATGGAGCGAACGGACTGTCAATTCGCTGCTAGCTTAAATAGAGTAAATAGCCTATCGGGCTATGCCCGAAGAGATCGTCCTATTGTAGACTGATCGCCGCATATTCAGTTCCATGTGGAATGCAACCATTCTGCGGCAGGCCGGCGCAAAAAACTACCGATCCGCCCCCCGAAAAGGCCCGGCTGGCGCCTGTAAGCGGCCTCTGCCCGGTTTCAGTACCCCGCCGCCAGCCCGTCGCGGCGGCTATCGCTGGCGGCAACATAGCCGCGCTCCGGATCGTTGCGGTCCAATTTCCAGATAAACTGGCCGGAGCCGAAATCCATATACGCATCGTCAATCGACTTGATGATATGACCGCGCGCTTTGAGCGCTTGCGCCGTAGCGGCATCGAAGTGGTACTCCAGATCGACGCTGAAGTCGGGATTCACCTTCCAGCGCGGCGCATCGCAAGCAGCCTGCGGCTGCTGGCGGTAATCGAGCATGCGCACCACCGTTTGCACATGACCCTGGGGCTGCATATCGCCGCCCATCACGCCAAAACTCATGACCGCTTCTTGCCGTCCGTCGACCTGCTGGGTGAGGAATGCCGGGATGATGGTATGGAACGGCCGTTTGCCGCCCTCGACCACATTGGGCGAGGCCGGGTCCATGGAGAAACCGAAGCCGCGATTTTGCAGCGCAATGCCGGTATCGGGCACCGCGATGCCCGAGCCGAAGCCCATATAGTTCGATTGGATAAAGCTGACCATCATGCCGCTCTCGTCGGCCGCGGACAGATAAATGGTACCGCCCGCCGGCGGCATGCCGAAGTCGAACTGGGTCGCACGCTGCGGGTCGATCAGTTTTGCGCGCGACGCCAGATAGGCATCGTCCAGCATTTGCTCCGGCGTCACCTCCATCGAGCGCGGGTCGGAAACATAACGATAGACGTCGGCAAACGCCAGTTTCATCGCCTCGATTTGCAGATGCTGGGACGCGACGCCATCGACCGGCAGCGCTTGCAGATCGAATTTTTCCAGGATGCCCAAGGCGATCAGGGCCGCGATACCCTGCCCGTTCGGCGGGATTTCATGCACCGTGTGGCCGCGATAGTCGCGGCCGATGGGTTCGACCCACTCGGCTTGATAACCGCGCAGGTCTTGCGCCGTCATCGCGCCGCCGCATTCACGGCTGAAAGCGGCAATCTGCTCGGCAATCTGTCCTTCGTAGAACGCGCGCGGCCCTAGCTGCGCCAGCTGGCGCAAGGTCTTGGCGTGGCCCGGGTAGGTCATTTTTTCGCCCACGTGCGGGGCTCGCCCGTGCGGCATAAAGGTCTGGGCGAAGCCGGGCAGGCCGTGCAATTCATCGATGGCGGCGGCCCATTTGTGCGCCACGATGCTGGCGATCGCGTGACCGCGCTCGGCAATCTCGATCGCCGGTTGCAGCAAATCGGCAAACGGCAAGGACCCGAAGCGTCCATGCAATGCCTCCCAGCCCGCCACCACCCCCGGCACCGTCACCGCATCCCAGCCGCGCTTGGGGTGATGCGCCACACCCTGGGTCTCGCCGTACTTGCGTTTGAAGTAATCGACATTCCACAGCGCGGGCGCGACCCCCGAAGCGTTCAAGCCGTGCAGTTTGCCGCCCGCCCACACCAAGGCGAACGCGTCGCCGCCCAAACCGCACGAAACCGGCTCGACCAAGGTCAGTACCGCGGCGGCGGCCAGCGCCGCATCGACGGCATTGCCGCCCTGCCACAACATGCGTAAGCCGGCTTGCGCCGCAAGCGGATGGGAAGTGGACACAAGATTGCGCGCAAACACCGGGCTGCGCGTCGACGGATACGGATTTTGCCAGGCAAATTGGGTCATCGCGGCACTCTGTTGGGAAGGTTACGGAATAGTAGCAATTGGCGGCAACTTGCGCCGCGCACGAGTTCCAGACAAGATACGCTATTGCCTACCGCATTGGAAACAGCTCCCTGTGATCGCCCGAGACCCCCGCCTGACCCTGAACTCACGCCAGCAAAATCTGCTGGCCTGGGTGCAACGTGACGGCTTTGTCACGGTCGAAGACGTCGCTGCTCACTTCGACGTCACCCCACAAACCATTCGGCGCGATATCAATGCGCTGGCGGAACTGAATTTGCTGCGACGTTATCACGGCGGCGCAAGCCTGCCGACCAGCGCGGAAAATGTGTCGTACACGGCGCGGCAACGCATGTTCAGCGAAGAAAAAAGCCGGATTGCCGCGCTCGCCGCGTCGCATATTCCCGATCACGCTTCGCTGTTTATCAACCTCGGGACCACTACCGAAGAAGTTGCACGGGCGCTCGCCGAACGGCGCGGTCTGAAGGTGATTACCAATAATTTGAATGTCGCCGGCGTGATGTGCGGTTATACCGATTGCGAGGTGATCGTCACGGGCGGCGTGGTGCGTCCCTGGGACCGCGGCATAGTCGGCGAAATGACGATAGACTTTATCCGGCAGTTCAAAGTGGATTTTGCGATTATCGGTATTTCCAGCATTGAAACAGACGGCACGCTGCGCGATTTCGATACCCGGGAAGTGCGGGTTGCCGAAGCCATCATCGAGAATGCGCGCACCGTATTCCTGGTCGCCGATCATTCGAAATTCGGCCGGCCCGCCTTGGTCAGGCTGGGTCATTTGTCGCAGATCGACGCACTGTTTACCGACAAAGCGCCGCCGGACAGCATGGGCGACACCTTGAACAAAGCGGGCTTGAAGATATATATCGCCGAATAAGAGTTGGCGGTTTTTTTACCGCTCTTTCCGCTGTGCGGAATTCGAAGGAATGCGCTTGCAAGCATTTCTCCGGCATGTCGAGGGACCTATCCGCATCCCTTTGCCCCTGCTCTCCGTCACTTAACGTCCCATAAGCCGCACCAATCAAGAATCATCCGATTTTCTGCGAGACCCCATAAAACCCCGCTAAGAAAAAGGCATCATGGGTCCCCGAGACCTACCGTTCACTATCATGAAAGACTGGCTCCAAAATATAAGCCGCTTAGTGCGGCAGTGGTTGACCCTGGCTCCCGACGATTTGCTGCGCGATTATATTTACCGCCGACTGTGGGCCTCGATCCTGATCAGTTCCTTCGGCGGCCAAGTCACGATGCTGGCCCTGCCGCTCACGGCGGCCGTGTTATTGCATGCCTCGCCGCTGCAGATGGGCACGCTGGTGTTCGCCGAAACGCTGCCCTTCGTTTTATTCTCGTTGCCGGCCGGCGTCTGGCTGGACCGGGTGCGCAAGCTGCCGATCTATGTGATTGGCGAAGCCGGCTTGGCGGTGGCGGTAGCCAGCGTGCCGCTCGCATGGTGGCTGGGGTGGCTCGGCATGGCATGGTTGTATGCCGTCAGCCTGGTGATCGGCACCATCTACACCATTGCCGGCAGCGCGGCGCAAATCGTCCTGACCCAGGTGGTGCCGCGTCAACGCCTGGTCGAGGCCTACGCCAAAAATGCCCTGGCCAATTCCGGCGCGACGGTAGCCGGTCCGGCGCTGGCCGGCGCCCTGATCAAGCTGATGGGAGCGCCGCTGGCATTATTGGCCGACGCGGTGCTGCTGGTGCTGTCGACCACCATTTTGCGCGGCATCGAGATTACCGAAGTGCGGCCGGTACGCGCCGACGCGCATTTCTGGCGCGACCTGAAAGCCGGCGTCCGTTTTGTCGCGAGCAAACGCCTGCTGGTTTCCCTCGCTGTCGCCGTCGGCCTGTGGCAGTTTTGCTATAACGCGGCGCTGGTGGTGCAAATTCTGTTCGCCACCCGGATCCTCGGACTCAATGCGCAAGCGGTGGGCCTGAGTTATACCGGCATGGGTCTGGGAACAATCATCGCCAGCCTGGCGGGAAACCGCATCAGCCGCCGCCTCGGTCCTGGTCCCTGCCTGGTGCTCGGGATCGCCATCTGCGGCCTGGGCTGGGCGGCACTCGCGTTGGCGCCTGTCGGTGCGGTAGGGGAAGCGGTATTTGCCTTGATGCTGGTATGTTTCAGCAGTGGCTCGGTCCTGATTTTTATTAATTTCCTGGCGCTGCGCCAAGCCGTCACGCCCGAGCCGCTACTCGGACGCATGACCAGCACCATGCGCTGGCTGATCTTGATTCCATCGGGTCCGGGCGCATTGCTCGGAGGCTGGCTCGGCGAGCATTGGGGGCTGCGCGCGGCGCTCGCCTTTGCCGGCATTGCGTCGCTGCTGCTCGCGGCGCTGGCCTGGCGCCACCCGGTGATCCGCGCCGTAAAAGTCCTGCCCAAGCTGGAGTCGCATGACGAGTGGTTGCGCGCCTGAGCCGCAGGCGGTTGTGCCTGAGCCGCAGGCGGTTGTGCTTAAGCCGCCGGCTGGTTGCGGTCAAACCAGACCGTGCCTTTGGTGCCACTCGTCCAGCGACTCCTGCGGATATTCGTCAAACTGCAAATCGCCAGGCCCAGCCTGTACTTCGACCCATGCCGGCTTATACGCCAACATGAGATCGGTGTAGGCCGGCGGCACCGGCAAAGGGGTATCGATCGCCGACGCAAACGGATGAATCAGCTCGGGCCATTCCGGGCTGAATAACCATAAAGCAGTGCCGCAATGTTTGCAGAAATGCCGCTCGGCGCTGCTGGTACGCGTGCGCGCGCCGGGGCGGCGCATCTTGGCGTGATAAATGGTGATGGCCTCGCGCCCTTTGACCTTCAGGCTATTGGCGTCGCCGCCAAGATTGATCGCGTAACCGCCGCCGCCTTGGGTTTTACGGCAGATCGAACAATAACATCGCTGATACGGGTAAGGACTGGTGCTGGACACACTGAACTGCACTGCGCCGCATTGACACGAACCTTTGAGTTTCATGGTGTTGGCTCCTGGCGGATGGGGGATGGAGGCGCCGGTCCTTATATGTCGGCCGGCTGCTGTAACTTCGTCATTTGCTGCTTGACCGCTCGCTGAGACAGGGCATCGGCCGCGGCATTTTTATGCCGGGCAATCCATTTCAGGCTGACGCCGCCCAACTGCGCCAGCAAATGCTGTACCCGCTCGCGGTAGGGCAGCAAAACCAGCGCGCCGGCACCACATGCTTTACCCACGTCGCCGATCACCACCTGACTGTCGCCATACACGATCAACGCTTGCGGCCTGACCTCCAACGCCGCTTCCAGCACGGCGATCAGTGCCAGGTATTCCGCCTGATTGCTGTCGCCGTGCCCGGCGTACGCGCAAATCTCGATGCGTTGAGCGGCGGGGCCGTGCAGCACACCGCCGATCCCGATTCGGCCGGGATTGGGGTGACTGGAGCCATCGAACCAGCCTTGCCAGGCTTCGACCTCAGACTGAGCCGCAGGGTTCTTTTGTGCCCGCATTTCGAGCTTGTGTTGCCGCCGTGCGGCACGCTGCGCCAAGGCCGCCTCCCGCGCGGCGCGGCGCGTCTGGAGCAAATCGTCGAGCGACCCGGGCGCCGCGGCCTGCAGCAGAATGTGCCGCAACGCCTGCGCCTCGGAGACCCCCGTGAGACGCGCCAGCCGCCGGCCGGCCACCCGTTCGCGGTGATAAGCCGCGGCCTGCAATTCGTTTATCTGCGCCGACATTTCAAGCATAAAAAATTGACCGTCACATCGAGAAATCAAAGCAAAAAATCAGGGGCATGCCGGCGGCGCAATCCACCGCGCCGTCGGCATGCCTTGCCACCGTGTTCAGAGCCAGCGGGACAAGCCTGCGGGTAGGGCTATCGAGGACTATACACGCCTGTTTTACCGGGCGCTGGTAAATGCTTAGCATGAAATAGGGGTGGTTGGGGACGCTGCTCGAAATGCCAAGGATTCGATGATTTGCACCCTGCAGCGGCAGCTATACTGGCTAGGTTTCACTCCATCTAAAACACCACTTCGACAGGAATTTCATTATGTTCAGCATGCGCAAGCCGGGCTGCGCGTTGGCGGTCTGCCTCGCCGCCGCAACCTCGGGTGCCTACGCGGCCGACGGACACAGCATCGCCCAGAAAAACAATTGTTTTGCCTGCCACTCGATCGAGCAGAAAATTGTCGGGCCGGCGTTTAAAGCGGTGGCGAGCAAATATAGAGGCAATAGCCAGGCCGAAGCGATCCTGATGGCCAAAGTCAAATCAGGGGGAGAAGGCGTGTGGGGTTCGACACCGATGCCGGCCCAATCGCAATTAAGCGAAGCCGAGCTTAAAACCGTGGTGGATTGGGTCCTGGCGCAGTAAAGCCGCGATCGATTTGCCGTTGGCGGCTTGCAGCGGGACGCCCGGGAAAGCTTGAGACCGCTTGGGGCTCCTCCCTCGGGCCGGTGCTTGAGCCGACTTTCCCGGCGAGGCGGTATAATTACGGATTGTCCGGCCTGGCACTGTCGCCGCCGGACGCGGATGCATGGAAGGCACGGTACGCCGCCGCCTTCACCGCCCCCGGCTCATCTACCTCGCAACCACTGCGAACGGCGAATTTATGGTCAAGAAAGTCTACGTAAAAACCTTCGGCTGTCAGATGAACGAGTACGACTCCGACAAAATGGTCGACGTACTTGGTGCCAGCGAAGGACTGGTCAAAACCGACAACCCCGAGGATGCCGACGTCATCCTGTTCAATACCTGCTCGGTGCGCGAAAAAGCCCAGGAAAAGGTATTTTCCGATTTGGGCCGGGTCAAAGCGCTGAAAGAAGCCAAACCGCACCTGATGATCGGGGTCGGCGGCTGTGTCGCGAGCCAGGAAGGCGCGGCCATTGTGGCCCGCGCGCCCTATGTCGACATCGTATTTGGTCCGCAAACCTTGCACCGCCTGCCGGAAATGCTGGCCGAACGCCGCGCCTCAGGTCTGGCGCAAGTCGATATCTCGTTTCCGGAAATCGAAAAGTTCGACCACCTGCCGCCGGCGAAAGTCGACGGCCCAAGCGCCTTTGTCTCGATCATGGAAGGCTGCAGCAAGTTCTGCAGCTACTGCGTGGTGCCCTACACCCGCGGCGACGAAGTGTCGCGTCCGCTCGACGATGTGCTGACCGAGATTGCCGGGTTGGCCGACCAAGGCGTGCGCGAAGTCACGCTGCTGGGGCAGAACGTCAACGCTTATCTGGGTAATCGCGGCAGCTTCAAGGATGGCGGTGAAATCGCCGATTTCGCCACGCTCATCGAATATGTGGCCGAGATTCCGGGGATCGAGCGGATCCGCTACACCACCTCGCATCCAAAAGAATTCACCCAGCGCCTGATCGACGCCTATGCGCGCATCCCCAAGCTGGTCAGCCATTTGCATTTGCCGGTGCAGCACGGGTCGGACCGCATTTTGATGGCGATGAAACGCGGCTACTCGGTGCTCGAATACAAATCCATCGTGCGTCGCCTGCGCGCGATCCGCCCCGACCTGTCGCTGTCGACCGATGTCATCGTCGGCTTCCCCGGCGAGACCGACGACGATTTCGCCAAGCTGATGACGCTGGTCGAAGAGATGGATTACGACGCCAGCTTTTCCTTTGTCTATAGCCCGCGTCCGGGCACGCCGGCCGCCAATCTGCATGACGACACGCCGCGTGAAGTCAAGCTGGCCCGCCTGCATCGACTGCAAGCGCATATCGACGCCAATGCATTGCGCATCAGCCATGCGATGGTCGGCTCGATCCAGCGGGTACTGGTGGAAGGCGTCTCGCGCAAGGATGCCGGCGAACTATGCGGGCGCACGGATAACAACCGGGTGGTCAATTTCCCGGTGCCGCTGCATGCGCACGCGCGCCTGATCGGCCAAATGATCGAGGTTGAGGTCACGGAGGTGTTTCCGCATTCGCTGCGCGGCGCCATCGTGACGCAAGGCTCACCCCTGACCATCGACCTGATCGTCGACCACGCAGCCCCGGCTGCCCACGCTCTCGCACACTGACCTGATCGGACTCCGACTTGAAAAGTACGCCTACGCTGGAATTTAACGCGGCTCAGAACGACAACTTGCGGCTGGCCAATCTGTGCGGTCCGCTGGACGAAAATCTGCGGCAGATTGAGCAGGCGCTCGATGTCACGCTGACACGGCGCAATTACAAAATTTCAGCCAAAGGCCGCGAGGCGTCCACCGCGATTACCGCGCTGGAAAATTTCTACCAACGCGCGGCTCGCCCGCTCTCGCTCGACGACATTCAACTGGCGCTGGTTGAAGTGCGCCGGCCGAAAGCACGCAAAGCCAGCGCCGGGGTGCTGCTCGACCCCATCGCCGTGAAGCATATCGCGCTGGGCGACGACGAAGCGCCGGTGGAAGACAAGGGGCCGGAGCTGTACACGCGCCGCCCCGACCTGCGCGGCCGTACGCCGATGCAGCGCGAGTACCTGAAACATATCGTGGCACACGACATTACCTTCGGCATCGGCCCGGCCGGCACCGGCAAGACCTACCTTGCCGTGGCCTGCGCCGTGGACGCGCTGGAGCGCGATCAGGTCAAGCGTATTGTGTTGACGCGCCCGGCGGTCGAAGCGGGCGAGCGCCTGGGGTTTCTGCCGGGCGATCTGGCGCAGAAGGTCGATCCCTATTTGCGGCCGCTGTATGACGCCCTCTACGATTTGCTGGGCTTCGACAAGACCGCCAAAATGTTCGAGCGGCAAATGATAGAAATTGCGCCGCTGGCCTATATGCGCGGCCGCACGCTGAATCATGCGTTTATCATTCTGGACGAGGCGCAAAACACCACGCCCGAACAAATGAAAATGTTCCTCACACGTATCGGTTTTGGCTCCAAGGCGGTGATCACCGGCGACACCACTCAGGTCGATTTGCCGCGCGGCCACAAAAGCGGCCTGGTCGAAGCGCAAGAAGTATTGGCCGATATCCGCGGCATCGCCATGACCCGCTTTACCAGCGCCGATGTGGTGCGCCATCCCTTGGTGGCACGCATCGTCGAAGCCTACGACGCGCATAGCGCCAGGAAAGACGGAGCGAGCCGATGACTGCCTCGATGAGTGCGCAGGCCAAACCCAAACTGAAACTCAGCGTGCAGTTTGCCACCGCGGCTTATCCGCAGCATCGGGCGTTGCTGCCGCGCCCCACGCTGACCCGCTGGGTCAAGACCGCCTTGTTTGCCGACGGCGAGCTGACCTTGCGTCTGGTCGACGCCGAGGAAGGCCGGGCGCTGAATCGCACTTATCGCGGCAAGGATTACGCGACCAACGTGCTGACTTTTGCCTATGCCGAAACCGAGGCGGACCCGGTTTCCGGCGACATCGTGCTGTGTTGCCCGATCGTCGAGGCCGAAGCTTTGGCGCAAGACAAGCCGCTGCAGGCGCACTACGCCCATCTGATCGTTCATGGGGTATTGCACGCGCAGGGCTACGACCATGAGGATGAGGTCGAAGCGGAAGAAATGGAAGCGCTTGAAACCGAGCTGCTGGCCACGCTGGGTTTCCCCAACCCCTACGCCTGAATCGTGCGGCCGCCGCCCAAGCGCACTCCTCTCACCGGCGCCGCGGCGTTGTCCGCAGCGCTTGCAGACAGCCCCTGTTATCCGCCGCTTCTGGGCGAAGCGCATTATCTCAGCCCAGACGAGTTGGCGCAGTCGCTCGATCACACCTTGAGCCAATGGCATGACAACGGCGAATTCTGGATTTTCGGTTATGGCTCGCTGATCTGGCGCCCGGAGATGGCCGCGCTGGAAGCCGTCAAAGGGCGTGTGCTTGGTTATCACCGCGGCCTGTATTTATGGTCGCGCACCAATCGCGGCACGCCCTTGCAACCCGGCTTGGTACTGGCGCTGGACCGTGGCGGCTCCTGCACGGGAATAGCTTACCGGGTCGACCAGACCGATTTGCGCGGCAAGCTTGAAGCGCTGTGGCTGCGTGAAATGGCGATGGGCTCATACCGGCCGGCGTGGCTGCGCTGCTTGCTGGCGGACGGCCGCCAAGTCAGCGTGCTGACTTTTGTGATGCGGCGCGGCATCCCGACCTATGCCGGGCGCCTGCCTGACGAGGTGGTACGTACCGTATTCGAGCTTGCCTGCGGCCGCTACGGCACCACCTTGGAATATGTCACACGCACGGTCGAGGCCTTGCGCGAGAGCGGTATTTGCGACGCCACCCTCGAAGCCTTGCTGCAGCGCTGCGGACAAACCCAAGCCCAACTGAAGCCCTAGTCGCCGGACTTCAGCGGCTCTTTATCAGCCTTTGCAGCGGCCTCAAGCGCGGCCCACGCGTCATCTTATATTTGGCACAGCGCCAAGACCCCGATCACCGCGCCCAGCGCCGCCACCCCGCAGGCGCCGACCAGCAACCAACGGCTGCGCGCCAGCATGGTGATCGCCGACAGGGCGATCGATACCTGGATCAGGGTGGTCGCCTGCGCCCAACGATGGTGCTGATGCACCAGTAACTCGCTTTGTTCGTCGGCTTCCAGCACCTGTTTTTCCAGCGCATCGGCTTTGGCGTGGATCGGCTCTTTCTCGGCTTTGTAACGTGCGGCGTCTGCGGTAAATTTTGCCGCGGCCTGCGGGTCGCGAGTGGACAAGGCCAGACCCAACTCGGCCAGATTTTCCTTTTGCCCTTTGGACTGGTAATACGCCCATTGGTTGGCGGCATCGGTTTTGTGGATCACCGCCTCATTCTTGAAGATCAGCGCGCGATTCTCGGTATTGCCGCTCTGATAAGAAAAAATCGCCCCCAAGGTCGCCAAGACCGCCGTCATCACGGCAATCCGGCTGCTGAACGGGTCGCGCCCGCCATGCTCGCCGCCCTCTTCCAGCATTTCATCATGCGGGCCACGCACTTCAAATTCGTTGTCTGACATAATTCCCTCTTGAATTACTGCAATATTAGCGTGAGCGCCGACTTTACGGCACGACTCTTGCGTCAAATTGATCAGACGTTTCCTGGACCGGCGCGGGCGACCCACACCCGTCACAAACCGTTGGGGGGTCTTGGTGTATCCTAACCGCTTCGCAACTTCGCGTTCGCACTGACGGGCGCCCCAAAATGAACGACCCTTATCCCAGTCGGAAGATCGCCCTGAAATCCCACGACAAACCGCGCTCATTGCTTGAGCGGCTGACCGACTTCATTTCTCCCGAGCCTGAAACACGCGGGGAACTGCTCGAAATTCTGCAGGATGCGCACGAGCGCAACCTGATCGACGCCGACTCGCTGTCGATGATAGAAGGCGTGTTCCAGATTGCAGAGTTGTGCGCGCGCGACATTATGATCCCGCGCGCCCAGATGGACGCCATCAACATTCTCGAAAGCCCCGAAGAGTTTATCCCCTTCGTGCTCGAAAAAGCCCACTCGCGTTACCCGGTTTTTGAAGGCAATCGCGACAATGTGATCGGCATCCTGCTGGCCAAGGATTTGCTGCGTTTTTATGCCGAAGAAGAATTCGATGTGCGCGGCATGCTGCGCCCGGCGGTGTTTATTCCCGAATCGAAGCGGCTCAACGTATTGCTGCATGACTTCCGGGTGAACCGTAACCATATTGCTATCGTGGTCGACGAATATGGCGGCGTAGCCGGACTGATCACCATCGAAGATGTGCTCGAACAAATCGTCGGCGACATTGAAGACGAATACGATTTCGACGAAGAAGAAGGCAATATCATCACCTCCGCCGATGGCCGGCACCGGGTCAGGGCACTCACCGAAATCGAGCAATTTAATGAAGTCTTCGGTACCGACTACAGCGACGACGAGGTTGATACAATAGGCGGCCTGATTACGCACCGTTTCGGCCGGGTGCCGCATCGCGGCGAGAAAGTCCGGATCGGCGACCTGGTATTTGAAATATTGCGCGGCGACGCGCGCCAGATTCATGTCTTGCTGGTGCGTCGCGATGCAGGCCCCAGCCTGGCGGAGACGCAAGCCGCCGCGGAGCAACAGGAGCGTTAGAGCGTTAACCGCGGGAGGGTGCCGCGTCGGCGCCCCTCCTTACTAGGGCCTGTTCACGCTAATAATGGGCTTGCGTTGCCACCCACAAAGGGCGAGGGCAAGGAATAGGACGCGGCGAATACTTTGCGTATTCGCAAGGAGCATGACGCCGCCCTCGCCCTTTGTGGGTGGCAACCCGTCAATCTATTTTTAAAAGTAGGGGAACACCCCTTTCCGGCCGTCTGGCCGCGTCGC
>Ga0302313_10000275_pt1 | contig 48354 bp, 44 predicted proteins | sample III_Palsa_N2_2_FD_200454 | JGI IMG/M metagenome (GOLD analysis project Ga0302313, IMG submission 200454) | Peat permafrost microbial communities from Stordalen Mire near Abisko, Sweden - III_Palsa_N2_2 | ecosystem: Environmental > Terrestrial > Soil > Palsa > Peat permafrost | place: Sweden...
ACCTGCCCAAGGCTCTGGGCACCGCAGTGGCGATCGAGCAGGCGCGACGCATCGGCCACCAGCTGCCGATTCCCGATGACAGCATCGCCATCTGCTCGTTTGGCGATGCGTCAAGCAATCACGCCACCGCGCAGACCGCGTTCAATGCGGCGGCGTGGACGGCCTATCAAAAGCTGCCCGCACCGGTGCTGTTCGTGTGCGAGGACAACGGCATCGGTATCTCGGTCAAGACGCCGACAGGGTGGGTCGCGAGTAATTTCCAGCATCGTTCCAATCTGGATTATTTCTTTGCCGATGGCATGGATCTGGCCGAAGGCTATGCGCAGGTGCAGCGCGCTGTGGAGCACTGCCGCCGCACGCGCCGTCCGACGTTTCTGCACCTGAAGACCACCCGCGTGATGGGGCATGCCGGCACGGATTTTGAAATTGAGTGGCGCAGTATCGAGGAGCTGGTTGGCGTCGAGTCGACCGACCCGCTGCTGCGCTCTGCGGGGATCGCGCTGGAGTCCGGGCTGTACAGCAAGGACGAGTTGCTCAATCTCTATGAGGCCACGCGCAAGCGCTGCTTTGCGGCGGCCGAGAATGCCGACTCACGTCCACGCCTGGCCTCGCTGGCCGACGTGATGAAGCCGCTGGCGCCTTACACGCCTGAGGCCGTGCAGGCTGAGGCCACCCGCGCCGACTACTCCGATAAGCGGATGACCGTGTTTGGTAGCGAGGTGAAGCTGCCGGAAAATCAGCCACCACGGCATCTGGCCATCCAGATCAACCATGCGTTGCACGACCTGTTGGCGAAATATCCGCAGGCGCTGCTGTTCGGTGAGGACGTGGCGCAGAAGGGAGGCGTCTATACGGTGACCAAGGGGCTCAACAAGGCGTTCAAGGGCAGCCGCGTGTTCAATACGCTGCTGGACGAAACGATGATTCTTGGCCTGGCCCAGGGTTACGCCAACATGGGCATGCTGCCGCTGCCGGAGATCCAGTACCTGGCGTATTTCCACAACGCCTGCGACCAGATTCGCGGCGAGGCGGCGTCGCTGCAGTTTTTCTCCAACGACCAGTATCGCAATCCGATGGTGATGCGGGTCGCGTCGCTCGGTTACCAGAAAGGTTTCGGTGGTCATTTCCACAACGACAACTCGATCACTGCGCTGCGTGATATTCCCGGTCTCGTGGTCGGCTGCGCCAGCCGAGGTGACGACGCGGCGATGATGTTGCGCACGATGATGGCACTGGCAAAAATCGACGGCCGGATCTGCGCATTTCTGGAACCCATCGCGCTTTACATGACCAAGGACCTTTATGAGGCCGGCGATGGCCAGTGGCAGTTCGCCTATCCTGCGCTGGATCAGGCGCTGACGTTGGGCGAAGGGCGTATCTACAACGAATCCGCCAATGATCTGGTGATCTTTACCTTTGGCAACGGTGTGCCGATGGCCTTGCGCGCGGCAAAGACGATCGAGGCAACGCATGGCTGGCAGATCCGCGTGGTCGATTTGCGCTGGCTGGCACCGCTCAACAATGCCTTTGTCGCGGAACAGGCAGGAACAGCCAAACGCATCCTTGTACTCGATGAAGGTCGCCGCAGCGCTGGCGTTGGCGAAGGTGTGATCACGGCCATCGTCGAAGGCGGCTACGGCGCCACGCCAATGCATCGCGTGGTGGGCGCCGATACGTTCACGCCGCTAGCCGGTGCGGCGTTGCTGGTACTGCCGGGCGAAGCGGAGGTTGTAGCCGCCGCACAACTTCTGGCCGCAAAGTAGGGTCTGGCCGAACAACGAACTCAGGTGTCCCGACGGCGCTTTTCAACCACGTGTAGGCGGGAATGCGCAGGCGCCGTGGCTGGCTTGATACCGCCGTAAAAGCAGACCTGGTTTCTACCGCCGAGTTTGGCGGTGTACATGGCTTGATCCGCGCGCTCGGCCAACGATTCCACATCGTCGCCCTCGCGGCGCATCGCAACGCCGATGCTGATGCTCAGCATGAACTTGTCGTTGACCGGAATTTCCAGCCGATGCACGCGGCGGCACAAACGGGTAGCTACGTGCATCGCGTGTTCTTCGGTAGTGCAGTCGATCAAAGCGACGAACTCTTCGCCGCCGTAGCGTCCGAAAATATCGGTCGGGCGCAGTTCCGCGCTGAGCGCTGCAGAGACTGCCACCAGCGCACGATCTCCTGCATTGTGACCGTGGCAGTCATTCAACAATTTGAAGTAATCGAGATCGAGAAACAGCAGGGCAACGGGGCGCGGCTCAGCCGAATCCAGAATGACGTTGGCTCGCTCGCTCCATGCCCGGCGATTGAGCGTATTTGTCAGCGCATCGTGATCGGCCAGCACGCGTACCTGGTCACGGTCATGGCGCAGCCGCAATGATCGATCGGCAAGCCCGAGCGAGAGCACGATGGCTTCAAACGCCCCGCCGGCGAGGCTCGCGTCGTTAAGCCAGTCCAAGCTGGGCAGGGCGCCACTGGCCTGTGCACTGGTCATTGCAGTAAGCAGCAGCAGTGGCGTCCAGCCGAGCAGAAAAAACCAGGCTTGCCGCGAGCCGCGCAGACCGGCAACGATGGCCGATAGCAACAGTAGGGCGGCGCCGATCATCAGCAGCGGGTTGAGCAGGATCTGTGCAGTATCGGTGAGCAAGGTGATATGACTGCAGCGCAGAACCACTAACAGGCCCATGCCGACAGCTAGCGCGATCACCGGTACACGCAGCAGCGGTGCGCGGCTGCGTAGCTCGCAAAATCGCATCATGAACAGCGACGCAAATGCCACCGACAATGCAACAGCGACGGAGCCGCTGGTCATCCCCATGCCCGCCAGCCACTTCCATTCGAGCGGATGGAAAAGGAAGCCGGTCTGTACGCCCTGGATAAACGTGTAGCAGAGGATGAAGCCCGAATACCAGGCAAACGTGATGTCGCGCAGCATCAGGGCAAAACACAGAGCCATCAACACCATCGCCAGCATCACGGCGAAGCAGGCGCTGGCGAAAACCAGCCATTGCGCATCTTGCTGCAGGTACTCGTTCCAGGGCAGTATTTCGAAGCGCACCGGCGCGCTTGAAGCCATGGATGGCTCGAACTTCAACAGGATCGGCGACGACGCTGCCTGTGCGAGCGGTACGCGCCAAGCCAGTCGGCCATGACCATGCGTGGCTACACTGAAATCATCCAATGCCAGAGGTGTTGTCTGGTCCTGGCCGTATACAGTCACGGTGCCGAGCGGTGGCGGATAAATAGTCAGTACCCGCTCGTTGTTGTCCCACGGCGGCACGGGAGCGATAACCACCCAGCTTCCCAGCGCGCTTACCGGAAACCGCTGCAGGACCGATGGGTCAAAGCTTTTCAGCTGACCGCCACGATAGTCCTGCATGACCGTTTGCGGGGTATCGCCAGGACTCATCGCACGCCAGGCTCCGTTGAGCTGCGCGGAAGCGTGGGTAGGTCCGATAAATGCCAGACACAGGCAAAGCACAAAGACGACCCACAGTCGCTTGATGCGACCTGGTGCCGTTAATGTGATCAGCCTCTCCATTTGCTTCAGGTCCTTTTGTAATGATCTAGCTGTAAATTCAGTGGTTCACTCGTTAAAGGATTTACAAAATATTTTCACGTTCGTAGCGCAGTAGCCGCCGCCCTCAGCGCAGCTTTCTGTTTGACTGGGCCGCTCACCAAAACCGTTGAGTCTAGAGGTTTGTTGCCAAGGCCCGGTGAAGGACCTTCGCAATCATCGGTGAGTCGCGCGTACCCCGCTATCCGCCTTCCCTCGATAATATCCAAATGGCCGTTTAAAAGGCATTCGAGCACGATACGTGCCAGCGTTGCCCGAATGCCTGAGCCGCAGCGATTGAAGGGGTCAAACGCTTGCCACATTGGTTTTGCAGAGGGTAAGCAGGCGCGCCGGGAGCGGGTTTTTTGCTACTCGAATCGACGTGCAGTGTCACTAAATGCGCAAGATAGTGGCGCGGTCGAGCGTTGACCGTTGCTTAAAAGGTATTTGTCCGGTGTTAGAGATGTGAACTCATCCAGCCGACCCAGCGCTTGTACACATCGGTGGTGCGCACGATGTCGCTGGGGAAATGCGTATCGGCAGGGTAGGCGTAGAACTCGACCGGAACGCCGTTATCGCGCAGCGCGTGATACCACTCGTAGCTGTTCAACAAAGGCACGTTGGGGTCGCCGACGTCACCCATGATGAGGGTGGGCGCAGTGACGTTCTGGGCATAGGCGATCGGTGACTGCTCACGCCAGATGTCGTGGTATTTCGCTATCCAGGGCGAGCCGCCGAAGACATAGGTATCGCCCTGCTGGTAATAGGCAACGGTGTAGTCCATGACCCAGTCGGTCAGCGCTGCTCCCGATACGGCGGCTTTCCAGACTCCGTAGTGACCCGTAAGCCATGTTGTCATGTAACCGCCGTACGACCAGCCAGTGACACCAATGCGTTTTTGATCAACGTCACCCAGTTTCTCCACCGCAGCGAGTCCAGCCATCACGTCTTTGCCTGGCCCCGTGCCGGTGTCACGGAAAATCGCATGCTGATACGCATCGCCAAGATTGTTACTGCCACGGTAGTTAGGCTGAAACACGATGAAGCCCGCTGCTGACAGCAGCTGTGGAAGCGGCGAAAAGTGCATCGTGCTGGCTGCTGCCGGGCCGCCATGAACCACCAGCACCAGCGGGTATTTCTGGCCTTTGCTGTAACCCACCGGATACGTGAGGACGCCATCTTCCTTGAAGTCGTTTGGACCAATCCATTCGATGGATTCAGTGCGCCCCAACGCAATGCTGTCGACAAACCCGTTGAGGTTGGTCAGCCGTCGCGGTTTGGCGCGCGTGGAAGTCATGACGTACAACTCACCGGGATGTTCCGGTGTGCTGCCGATGAAGGCGATCGCGCCGGTGCTGGAAACGCTCACATCGGGATTGACCTGTACATCGCCGAGGTCGAGTTTTTTTGCAGCACCGCTCAGCGGCTGTTCCCACAGTGCTGCCTGGGTGCCATCGTCACCGGCCAGTAAAAGCGACCTGCCTCGCGGGAGCCACGCAAAGCTGGAGAAGTTGCGCGCTGCCGCTTGAGTCAGATCGTGGCCATTAGCCTTTTCCTGGACGTAGACAGCATTGCCATTGTTCTGATCGCCGTTGCGCGGGCGCATGTAAGCGGCCACGTCGCTATCGGCGGCATAGGTGAAATCGGTCGAGCCTTCGCCTGAAACCAGCGTACGCGGTTCACCGCCATTTGCGTCCACGCTGGCAATGACCGAACGGAACGACGGGCCCCAGTACGGTCCGGGGAATCGGGTAAAGGCGATGCTACGACCGTCGCGGCTCCACGTCGGTACCGGTGCGGAATCCTGCTGGTCGGTCTGCAGGCTGAAACTTCCCTGCGTGAGTCGCTTGGCCGTGCCGCCTGCGCTAGAGACCACCCAAAGATGCCATGGCGTCAGCGCAGCACGGGCAAGGAAATTATTGTCGGTGACCTGAAAGGCGTCGTCATGCGCCTTGATGGCTTTCTCGTTGGCGGGCTCGTCTGCTGTCACAAAAGCGAGTTGTTTGCCATCAGGACTCCAGCTGAAGGATTCCACGCCGTACTTGGTGTCAGTCATGCGCATGGCATCGCCACCGCGCATCGACATGACAAAGATCTGCGCCTGCCTTGTCTCGTCGTCATGCGCCGTGAAAGCGAGTTGGGTACTGTCGGGTGACCAGCGCGGTGTACCGATATCCTCACGCTTCCACGTCAGGCTGCGTCGTTCGCCCGTGGTTACATCCACCAGGTCGATTTCCTGCAGGTTCTTGTCGGTTTTCCACTCAGGACGGGAAACGATCGTCGCGATTTGTTTGCCGTCGGGAGCAATCTGCGGATCGCTCAAGTTGACCAGCTTCTGCAAATCATCTAGCCGAAACGCGGGTGTGCCAGTGGCTGCGGTAGCGGATAGCGGCCACGCAAGAACGCAGCTGATGACCAAGGCAACCGGCCCGACGAATTTCGTCATGATGTTCCCCATTACCTGCATAAAAAGTCAGACGGCATGGCTGGCCGCAGTTTTTCAGTCAACGTATGAAAGGCTTGTGCGAAAAATACAAAAAAAGCCCCGGAAACACAGAATTTCCAGGGCTTTTAGGTATGGGGTTGGTGGAGCCTGGGGGGATCGAACCCCCGACCTCGTCATTGCGAACGACGCGCTCTCCCAGCTGAGCTAAGGCCCCACGTAAGTGCAAGATGTTAGCAGCGTGCGGCGGGCTTCGCCAAGGGTCGGCAGGTGGGCCTGCGTGCCGGCCTTCTTGGGATCACCGACACGATCGGGTGCTAGGGATCTAGTCGGGCAAAAGGTTGGCAAGGCGATCATGCAGTATCTCGTGGCGCCAGCCGTCGAGAAATTCTGGCCATTCGGCGGTGACGACATATTCCTCCAGGGCCTTGCGCGGGCACAGCAAGCCGGGTGGCAGGTCGAGCTCACCGGCCAGAGCATCCACGCTTTCCTTCATGGCGCCGAGTGCCTTCTTGGTTTCGCCCTGCGGGTGTCCTGGAATGCTCGCCGTGTCGGCAATTTCATCGGCACTGACCGGCAGGGAGATGAGTTCAAGCAGTTCTACGCGTTGCGCAGATCGCAATGCGCGCTGACCGCGGCTGCGTTGATCGAGTTCGCTGAGGCTGGCCGGTGGATGCTGTGCCAGGGCTAGTGCCAGCGTATCGTCGAGCAGCCACGGTCGCGGTACGTCGAGCTGGCGCGCGCTGCGGTCGCGCCACAGCAGCAGTCGGCGCAGCAGGGCCTGCTGTAGGATCGTCCAGTCAGCGGCGCCGCGCATGGCTCGCTGGGGTTGCGGATCACCGGCACGCTGGCTGGCGCGGCGCTTCAGCCGCTCGCAATCTTCCGCATGCCACGCGCTGCGGTCACGCTGCTGCAGGCGTTCACCGAGCTGCTCGTGTATAGTTTTCAGATAAACCACATCCAGCGCTGCGTAGCTGATTTGCGAGGCGGTCAGTGGGCGCTGCATCCAGTCCGAACGTGTTTCACCCTTGTCCAGTTCCACGCCGGCGAGTTCGGCGACCAGTGCGCGATAGCTGATGCCCAGGCCCATGCCGACAAAGGCGGCGGCAATTTGAGTATCGAACAGGATCTTTGGGCCATCCGGCAACATCGGCGACAGCGTTTCCAGATCCTCGCTGGCGCTATGCATGATAGTTACCGCCGGGCCGGTGCCCAACAGCGGCAACAGCGCATCGCCCATCTCGAAAGCAAGCGGATCAATCAGCGCGTAACGACCGTTCCAGCCCAGCTGCAACAGTGCCAGCTGCGGGTAAAACGTATTGCGCCGCATGAACTCCGTATCCAGCCCGACGGCTGCATCATTCGGCACGCCGGCCAGCCACGACTGCAGCGCGTCGCGGTTATCAATCCAGTCGGGGCTGGCAGTGTCGGGCAGGGGCATCAAACTTCCTTTGAAAGCGCCAGGCATGCATTGCCCTATCGGCGGTTTGTACTTATGGTGGGCAGCGCACGATAACAGGCCACCCCCAGGACGCCCATCCATGCTGAGCAATGCAATTCTGCGCAACCAGCGCGCGCTTGGCGGAGCGGCAGGCATCATTGTGCTGGGATTTGCGTTGACGTATCACTTTTTTCCCCGCTTGTTGCATGTCGATCCCACCCAGGCACCGCGCCGATCGATGTCGATGGGTGAGGCAGTGCCGGGCAGGGACGTGGTGCCGGCCAATATTCCCGCCATATCGGAAGTCAATGCAGGGCCGCCGCTGACGCTCGCCTCGATCGGCGTGATTGTTGCGCACAGCAAAAAGAAGGCTGATCTGCCCGAGCAGCTGAGTGCCGATCCGCCGGTCGTGCAGGCTTTGCTGAACCGCGCTACAAAGGCGCTGCAGGCCGGTCAGGTGGCGGGTGACAGGAACAGCGCTGCTGCGTTGTTTGCACAGGCGCTGAAAGCCAAACCGGACAGTCGCCGTGCTGCGCAGGGACTGTTCGATGTAAAGGCGCGTTTGGTCGCTGATATCGATCAGGACCTTGCCGTGGGCGATGCCGATGCGGCAAAAGATCAGCTCGATGCGTTGCGCACGCTGCCCAATGCGGCAGAGGATATTGCGCTGCTGTCGACCAGCCTGAAGACCCTGACCAAGGTGCGGCCGATGCTGGCCAAAGGTGCAGCGTTGCTGGCGCAAGGCAAGGCTGATCAACCTGTCGACGGCAGCGCGCTGGATATGTATCGGCAGGTGCAGAAGCTTGATCCGCAAAACGCAGTAGCCGAGCAGGGCATCATGCAGGTGCAGCGAGCGGTGCTTGATCGTGCACTGGCCGGGCTGGCGCAGAATAATTTTGTGGATGCGGACCGCGCGCTGGCTGAAGCGCAGGCGATCCGCCCCGGTTCGCAGCAGATGCAGGACGTGACCAAACGTGTCGATGACATGCGTCAGCAGCGCGCCAGCGGCGTGCTGGCACAGGCGCATTCGGCGCTGGACGGCGGCAATCTGGCGTTGGCCAGCAAGCTTGCGACGCAGGCCCAGCAGATCAACCCCAGCCTGAGTGGCCTTGCCGAGTTCGAGAGTCAGCTGACCAATGCACGGCTTTATGCCGGCTACAAACCCGGCCAGATTTTCAGCGATGGCTATGTCGATATGCCGGGCAAGACGCCGCTGATGGTGGTCATTCCCACCGGCGGATTCCAGATGGGTGCGCCGGATAATCAGGACGGCTACGGCGAATACGAAAGGCCGCAGCATCCTGTCACTCTCGACAAAGGCTTTGCGATGGCGCGCAGCGCGATTACCGTCGGGCAGTTCCGCGAGTTTGTGCGCAACAGCGGTTACGTGCCGGACTCGATAAAGCTGGGCGGTGCCAGCGTCTACGATGAGCGCAGCGGTGCATTGCGCGATGACGAACAGGCCAGCTGGCAAGACGATTACGCGGGCAACAAGGCCGCTGCTGATCTGCCGGTGGTCAACATTTCATGGAATGACGCCGAGGCTTATGCCAACTGGCTCAGCCAGCGCACGGGCAAGACCTACCGGCTTCCGAATGAATCCGAATTCGAATACGCGTTGCGCGGCGGCACCACGACGCGTTACTGGTGGGGCGATGGCACGCCGACCAAGCCGGTGGAAAACCTCACCGGTTCCGGCGATCGCTCACGCAGCGGCCGGCACTGGAGCAATGCCTTCCGTGGTTATAACGACGGCTACTGGGGACCGGCACCGGTCATGAGTTTCGCGGCCAATCCTTTTGGCCTGTACGACATCAACGGCAATGTCTCCGAGTGGGTGCAGGACTGCTGGCACGAGAGTTACGTCCGCTCGCCCAGCGATGGCAGCGCCTGGCTCAACCCGGGTTGCAGCGCTCACGTCGTGCGTGGTGGTTCATGGGGCAGCTCGCCGGTACAGGTGACCTCGGCGTACCGGCAAGGTACGGATGGAAGTGCGCGCAGCGGCCGTGTCGGTTTTCGCGTGGTGCGCGAGCTCTGAACCGAAGCTCTCGGCATAACTGAAAAACCCCGCGCATGGCGGGGTTTTCAAGCTGATCTGGTACCGGTGATAGGACTCGAACCTACACGACATCGCTGCCAGCGGATTTTGAGTCCGCCGCGTCTACCATTCCGCCACACCGGCAGATCAGCGTTGCATTATGCCGGGATCAGTGGATTTGGTCGAGCCCCAGCTGACGTTCGTCGCGGTGATACCAGCCATCGTCAGGCAAGGGCTGGAACACGGCGCAGCGGGTCATGCGACCGGAGTAGATATGCAGGCTGACGGCGATGTCGGCATCGCTGGGGTTGCGGATGGTGTGGTATTCGTGCGGTGGAATGAGGCTGCCGGCCGAACCAGGGCCGGCCTGAATCGAACCGACAGGACGGAAGTGATATCGCGCTTCCTCGTTTTCCATTCGTTCGTACTGCACCACTTCAAGCGCGCCGTTCCACACACCTTCGACGCACCACATGCCGTTGTGATCGTGAATCAGCGTGCCTTGGCCGGGACCCCACGTCATCGCCACCACGCAGTAGCCGTGATGCTCGCTGCAATAAAGCTCACGTCGCGCATAGTGGCCTTCGTTGGCTTCGAACACGCATGCAGGAAGCTTGACCTCGTTGCTGCGTATCAGCTTGCACAGGCTGTTGCGCAGGGTATCGGTAATGGCCGGAGTGGATTCCTTGCTCACCGCCTCGTCGATGGTGTCGATGAGCGTGCGGCTACCGGGAAAATCGAGTGTGAGCATGGGCGGCTCCGTAAATCAGGTGGTGCAGAAGGGTTTTGCGTGCCGTTGATTATAGGCCATGTGCCTGCGAGGGGCTGGAGCAACAAAAGCACGGCTTTGCGAATCTCGTATTTCGTTACTCGACTAGAGCCGATCGAGAAACCCGCCGATCGCCTTGCTGTAATTCTCGATATCGACCAGAAACGCGTCGTGGCCCTGCGGTGAGTCCAGCGCCACGAATTCGACGTTGGCACCGGCGGCTTCAAGCCCCTCGGCAATCTGCTCCTGCTGCTGCAGCGGGAACAGGATGTCGGTGCTGACGCCGATGACCATCGCGCGTTCGACCTGAATGCGTTTGAGTCCTTCGTGCACGCTGCCATTGCCGTACTCGGCCATGTCGAACCAGTCGCTGGCGCGCGAGAGGTAGAGGTAGCTATTTGGATCGAAGGTGCGAACGAAACGCTGCGCATGACCTTCCAGATACGACTCGACCTGGAATTCGCGGCCGAACGGATCGTCGTCGCGCTGTTCGGGGTCGAGTCGGATGCGCGCGAAGCGGCCATTCCATTCCATCGCGGATCGATAGGTGATCACGCCAAGCTTGCGCGCGATGCTCATGCCGGTATCGGGATAAGTGCCACCTTCCTCAACATGGATATCGGACGCTCCTGCGCTTCCTGCGCTCGCGGCACTCATCCCTCCCTGGATATCGTATCCGCCGTCCTTCCAGTTCGGATCGAGCCGAATCGCTTCGCGCTGCAGTGAACGGATGGCGATAGCGAACGGTTGTGCCTGCGGCGCGGTGTCGACGCTGATATGCGCGCGCACGCTGCCGGGATGTAAAAACATGTAGGCCAGCGCGCTCATGCCGCCCATCGAACAGCCGATCAGGCAGGCCAGCTGCTTGATGCCGAGACTGCTGACGGCGGCGTGTGCTGCGTTGGCGACGTCCTCCAGCGACAGGTCGGGGAAATTCAGTCGGTAGGCTTCGCCGGTGGCCGGATCAATCGACGCGGGGCAGGTGGAGCCCTTGTCGCTGCCCAGCGAATTCACGCAGATGACGAACCAGCGCGAGGTGTCGATGGCGTTGCCGGCACCGAGCATGGCTTCCCACCAGCCGGGCGAGTCATCATCGATATTCGATGCAGCGTGCGCGCTGGGCGATAGACCAGTAAGAATCAGCACGGCGTTGTCGCGCTCTGCGTTGAGTTCGCCCCAGGTTTCATAGGCGACATGTGCGCTGCGCAGCTCGCCACCGCGTTTCATCGCGAACGGTGAGGCGAGAGCCAAATACTGGCGTGCGTCGCCCATCAGTGCACCTTGTCGATGGTGATATGGATCGGCTGCGTGGCATCGACGGCCACCACACCGGCGTTGCCTTCCAGATCGCCGGGCTGCGCGATCGCCTGGCCGCTATGACTGACGCGCGCGCCAACGAACACCTTCGATACCGAAGAGAGCTTGAGCTGCGGCGCCATGGCCATGGCATCTGTCAGCGTGACACTGACCGGCAGCATGCCGGCATCCATGCGTGCGACCGCCAACGGCATGGGTGGGCCGCTGGGTGCGCGGGCGTAGATGAAAAGAGTGTCGCCTTTGCCAAGGTGCGTTTTCAGCGCCGGATCGAGTTGTACCTTTACCTGCAGCGCTGGGCCTTGGTGCGAGTCATTGGTCGATTTGGCTGAATCGGTCGAGGATGCTTCGGCAGGCGCATCGCCGGCATGCAAATCAGCCGCCTTGATCTGTTCAGCGACCGCGTTGGCCACCGTGCTGCCCGGTTGCAGCATCGGCTGCAGATGGCGCCATGTCGTGGCGGCTTCGGCAAACTGGTTTTGCTGGAACTGGCTGATGCCAAGTAGCCAGAGGCCGCGTTGATTGTCCGGCTGCTTCTCCACCGCCTGTTTCAACAGGGCATGCGCGCGCTCGCCCATCACATGGTCGGGTTGCAGCATGGCATCGGCTTCTGCCCAGCCGACCATCGCATCGCTATTGCCGGCATCGAGTTTCAGGACGTGGTCGTAGGCATCGCGTGCGTCGGATGGCTGATGCATGGCGCTGGTGGTCTGCGCCAGCAGCAACCATCCGCGCAGATCATCAGGCTGTTGGACGAGATGCGCACGCAGGTCAGCCAGTGCCTGATCGATATTCATCGCCGGCGGCTGCACGGCGACGCCGGCTAGTGTGGCCGGCGTGCCGATCTTCAGATACAACCCCAGCGTGATCAGCGGCACTGCAACGATAACGAGTAGCGCCACCACGAAAATACTGCGTGGACGCCCCTGCTGACGACCGCGACGAAGCAGCGGCACAACTACGACCGCGATGGTGATGATGACCATCAGGACGACGGCAACAACAAAGGCAAGCTTCACCAGTCGTCCCCTTCATCCAGCGTATTCACGGCCGGCGATGCTGCCGGTGTTGCTGCGCGGCTGCGCTTGCGAATGGTAGCCACCACGACGCCTGCTCCAACCAGCAGGATCAACAGCGGCCCGAACCACAGCAGCCAGGTATTGCGCGCCACCGGCGGGTCATACAGCACGAACTCCGAATAGCGGTCGACCAGATACTGCTTGATCTGTGCATCGCTCTGACCGTGCTGCATCAGCTGGAAAATCTGGTTGCGCAGGTCGCGCGCGATCGGAGCATTGGAGTCGGCCAGCGTTTCGTTCTGGCACATCGGACAGCGCAGCTGCGCGGTGAGATGCTGATAGCGCAGTTCTTCGGCGTGATCCTTGAACGGCAGTGGCTCGATCGCCTGGGCGATGGCAGCGCCGGCAAACAGCAACGATGCAAGAAGCAGGACGCGCAGTAGCGAGCGCATCAACGAGGCTCCTGCTGCAGGGCGGCGATCGCCGGCTTCAGCTCGTTGTTGAGCACGTCCATGGTGATCGGGCCGATGTGTTTGTAACGGATCACGCCGTGCGCATCGACCAGGAAGCTCTCCGGCGCCGCATACACGCCGAAATCGATCGCCGTCTGTCCGCTGGTGTCGGTCATCAACACCGAGTACGGATTGCCATGGGCCGCCAGCCATGCCTTCGCATCGTCTGGCGCATCCTTGTAGTTGTAGCCAACCAGCGCTACGCCCAGCGTTGGAGCTTCCGCCTGCAGCACCGGATGCTCGACGCCGCATTCGATGCACCAGCTGGCGAACACGTTGAGCAGGTAGGGCTTGCCCATCATCGATTCGCGACTGATGGTCTGCGTCGGTTCGTACAGCAGCGGCAGTTTGAAGTCTGGCGCCGACTTGTTGATCAGCGGCGAAGGGATGGCTGTCTGGTCATGCCCGGTGTTCCACCAGATGCCGAAGCCGAGCAGGCCGGCCAGCAGCAGAAAACCGATGAAGGGCAGCAGGCGAGTCATGCGCGGGTCTCCGATAGCACCACTGCGCCAACCGGCTCGGGCGCATCGGCATTGGCTAGGCGACGCACGCGGAACCGACGATCGCAGGCGCTGACAAAGCCGCCCAGCATCATGAACAACCCACCTAACCACAGCCAGCGGATAAACGGCTTGTGATAAAGGCGAAGTGCCCACGCACCATCGATGTGCTGCTTGTCCATCGGCTCGCCGAGCGCAACGTAGAGGTCGCGAAAAACGCCAGCGTCGATGGCTGACTCGGTTTGAATCTGTTCGCGCGTGTAGGTGCGCTTTTGCGGGTGCATCACCGCGACTGGCTTGCCGCCACGGGTCACCGTCACCGTACCCTGGTCCGCCCGCCAGTTCGGCCCCTGGGTTTCGCGCACGCCGTCAAAGCGAAAATCGTATCCACCAATGTGTTGGGTTTCACCCGGCGCCATGCGCACGTCGCTGGTGGCGCTGAGCGATTCGGACAGCAGTACGCCGATCAGGAAAATGGCCACACCAAAATGCGCAAACAGCATGCCGGCCATCTCGGCCGGATAGCGTCGACCGCGCGGCATCTCGCGCCAGCGTTTGGTGACGTAGAGCAGTACGCCCACGGTCACCCACACGGCCGCCCCGACGCCGGCAATCGCCTTGAGTTTGCCGTCAACGAAAAACGCCGCGACTATCGCGCAGGCGACTGCAGCCAGCAGCGCGCGCAGCATCACGCCTTTCAATATCTGCGGATCACCTTTACCCCAGCGAAGATAGGGACCAAATGGCAGCAGCAGCACGATCGGCAGCATCAGCAGCGGAAACAGCAGGCCAAAGTAGGGCGGTCCGACTGAGATCTTGCCCAGATTCAGCGCATCGCCGATCAACGGAAAGAGCGTGCCCAGCAATACCATCGCGGCAGCCACGGTAAACATCAGATTGCCGACCAGGATCGCGCTTTCGCGCGACACCACAGCGAACGGTTTGCCGCCAGCGACCTTGGGCGCACGCAGCGCATACAGCAGCAGCGAGCCACCGACGACAAAGATCAGAAAGCAGAGGATGAACAGGCCGCGGCGCGGATCGGAGGCGAACGAATGCACCGAGGTCAGCACGCCCGAACGCACCAGGAACGTGCCGAGCAGGGACAACGAAAACGCGAAGATCGATAGCAGGATCGTCCACGCGCGCAGCGAGCCACGTTTTTCCGTCACCGCCTGTGCGTGGATCAGCGCGGTACCGACCAGCCACGGCATGAAGCTGGCGTTTTCCACCGGATCCCAGAACCACCAGCCGCCCCAGCCCAGTTCGGCATACGCCCACCAGCTGCCGGCGACGATGCCGCAGGTGAGAAACGCCCAGGCGATGTTCGTCCAGGGCCGCGCCCAGCGCACCCAGGCTTGTTCCAGCTCGCCGCCCAGCAATGCGGCAATCGAGAACGCGAAAGCGACCGAAAAGCCCACATAGCCCATGTAGATCACGGGCGGATGGAAGGTCATGCCCGGATCCTGCAGCACCGGATTCAGATCGCCGCCATCCGGCGGCATCGGCAACAGCCGTCCAAACGGATCCGAGGTGAACAGGATGAAGGCGAGGAATCCAACCGAGATAATGCCCAGCACGCCGAGCACGCGCGCCACAAAAACCTCAGGCAGCTGACGACTGAAAAGAGCCAGCGCCAGCGTCCACACGTTGAGGATGAAGATCCACAGCAGCATCGAACCTTCGTGCGCGCCCCAGACAGCGGTAATGCGGTAATACCAGGGCAGCGCCAGGTTGGAGTTGTCCGCCACGTATTGCACCGAAAAATCGAAATGCAGAAAAGCCCAGACCAGCAGCACAAAGGCCATCACCACAAAAAAGCCCTGGCCGAATGCAGCCGGACGTGCGACGGCCATCATCGCGCTGTTGTTTTTCCATGCGCCCACGATGGGCAGGATGCTTTGCGCGAACGCCAGCAACAGCGCGAGGATCAGCGCGATCTGGCCCAGCTCCGGCGTCATGGCGAGCCACCTGCGTCGCTGCCTTCCGGTATCGGTCTGTCCTTGTGTGCCTTCGCCATGGCGTCTTTCAGCTCTTTCGGCATATAGGTTTCGTCGTGCTTGGCCAGCACTTCGGTGGCGACGAAGTGGGCGCTGTCCATATGGCCGGTGGCGATCACCGACTGGTTGTCGCGAAACAGGTCGGGCAGGATGCCGGTGTACTCCACTGGCATGGCGCCATCGGCATCAACCACGGTAAACGTGACCAGCAGCGAGCTCTTGCTGCGCTGGATAGAGCCGGCTTTGACCATGCCGCCGAGTCGGAAGGTCTTGTGGCTTGAGGCTTCGCCGGTCTGCACCTGGCTAGGTGTAAACAGGTAGTTCATGTTTTGCTGCAGGGCGAACACGCCCAGGCCAACCGCGATGGCGGCAGCGACAACAACCAGTAGAACAACGATGAGTCGGCGTTTGCGGGTGGGGTTCATGAAAACTCTTGCAGCGTTCGTTGACAAAGCGGCGTCAAGCCGGCTCCGTCGGAGTGGGTGCCGGGCGCGGCTGACGCGCGGCCTTGCGTGCCAGTCGTGAGCGCAGTTCGTGCATAAGCCGACGACGGCGCAGCGCGGGTGCCACAAAATCCGCTAGCAGCACGATAAAAAATACCGCATAGGCCGGCCACAGATAGCCGGCATAACCGCCCATCGCGAAAAAATGTTGCAGGGTTCCGGCGTTCATTGTGGTGTCTCGCCGGTCGCGATCTTGCGCACCCAGTCCTTGCCGCTTTCCAGATCAAGCAGGTCGGTGCGCACACGCCCGAACAGACTGGCCAGGTAATAGAACTTCGTTGCCAGCATCATCGTCAGCAGCGGCCACAGCATGCCCGGTGCAATGGTCGACGGGCCGAGCAGGCGGATCGTCGAACCCTGATGCAAGGTGTTCCACCAGTTCACTGAGAAGTGCACGATCGGCACGTTGATGATGCCGATCAATGCGAGAAACGCCGCGGCGCGCGCGCCCTGCCGGCGATCCTCGAATGCGTGATACAAACCGATCACACCGAGATACAGAAACAGCAGCACCAGCTCGGACGTCAGTCGCGCGTCCCAGGTCCACCACGTGCCCCACATCGGCTTGCCCCAGAGCGAGCCGGTGACCAGGGTGATGAATGTGAAGGCGGCGCCGATCGGTGCCGATTCCATCGCCACCACTTCGGCCAGCTTGATTCGCCAGACCAGCGCCAGAAAGGCGGCAAAGCCCATCACGCCGTAAATGAACAAACTCATCCAGGCGCTGGGCACGTGGATGAAGATGATCCGGTAAGCATCGCCCTGCTGGTAATCCGCTGGCGCAGTTACCAGGCCGCCGTAAAGTGCGATCGCACCGGTCAGCAGCGCAAGCGCGAGCATCCACGGCCGCAAAGCGCCAGCGAATCGGTAGAACGTCGGCGGCGAACCGAGTTTATGCAGCCAGAGTGGAATCCACTTGGACATGGTTTCAAGCGTCCAGAGCAATACGGAGAGCGGCCGCGCAGGCCAGCGGTGCCAGTACCAGCAACAGCACCAGTGCAGCACCCAACCACGCGATCGGTGCGAGCCACGGCAACCCTTGCTGGGATGCCGCCACGGCACCCGCGGCGAAGATCACGACGGGCACGCACAGCGGCAGCAACATCAGGGCAAGCAGCATACCAGAGCGCCTCGTCCCAGCCGTCAGCGCGACCAGAATCGCGCCAAGCAGGCTCAGCATCGGAGTCGACAACAGCAGCGACAGCACCAGCACCGGCATCACCGCCGTGGGCAGATGCAGCATGCCGGCCAGCAGCGGCGAGATGATGATGAGTGGTAGCGCCGTGGTGAGCCAGTGGGCCAGGATCTTCATTGCCAGCATCAGGGCCAATGGTTGCGGCGAGAGCACCAGCTGCTCCAGTGAGCCATCCTCGATATCGCTGGAAAACATCGCATCCAGCGCCAGCAGCATCGCCAGCAATATGGTGACCAGCACCACGCCGCCGGCGATCCGCTGCAGCAGCGTGTCCTCCGGCCCCAGCGCGAAGGGAAACAGCATCGTGACGATCAGCGCATACAAAACCGGCATGGCGATGTCGCCGCGGCGACGCCACGCCAGCGTGAGATCGCGTCGAAGCATCGCCGCGCAGGCAGTGGCAAGTCCCGGCGGATTCACGCGTGCATCCGGATGCGCTGCGGTTCGCCGCCGTGAAAACTCACCGCGCCGTGGCTGGTGACCAGTGCGGCGCCGTCGCGTGCAAGGTGCTCTTCCAGCAGCCGATTGACCAGCGCGATGCCGGTGCGATCGAGGTTGGCGTAAGGCTCGTCCAGCAGCCACAGCGTGGCGGGGAGCAACACCAGTCGCGCCAGCGCCGCGCGTTTTTTCTGGCCGGCGGAGAGTCGGCGCACCGGTTCATCCTCATAGCCGCTGAGGCCAACCTCGGCAAGCGCTGCGGGAATATCCGTCGGTTCGCGATAGCCGTGCAGGCCCACGGCTATCCGCAGATTCTCCGACGGGCTGAGGTCGGCCTTCAGACCCAGCTGATGGCCGAGAAAAAGTATCTCGCCGCTGCAGCGGTCGCGCTGTAGCGATTCACCGCGCCAGTAAAGCTCGCCTTCGTCGACATGCAGCAGGCCGGCGAGGATGCGCATCAGCGTGGTTTTGCCGCTGCCGTTATCGCCTTCGATCAAGCCCAGTTCGCCCGCGCGCAGGCGAAAACTCAATGTAGTGAATACCGGTTCGTCCTGCCGATGAAAGCCCAAGGCCCGCGTTTCGAGCAGGGACACTTCGTCGGATAAAGCGTTGGATGCAGCAGTCATTCCCTTGATTGTCCGCAATGCGCAGGGGGCTTGTCCATGCGGCGCGCTGTCACGACTCAGGGCGACAGAATGCGCAGACGCGCAGGTTCGTTTTGCCGGCCGTAAATATAGGCGTGCTGTTGATAGCGATGACCGAGCGCATCGAGCGTCGGTTGATCCGGGCCTATGACGAACAGGCTGGGTTCGTGCCAGCCATGGCTGCCGATGCCGATGGCTGGAAAGATCGTGCTGTCGGGCAGGGCCTGCAGCAGAGCAAGCAGCTCCTGCTGTGCGGCCAGATTTTCTGCAGATGCTCGCGCTTTCGAGTGCGGATTCCATGCGGTGATAAATCCCCACGAGCGCGCATTGACCTTGAGTTGCAGGGCATCGGGCAGCAGCTGGTCGACGCGTATGCATGCCCATTCCGTCGCGCTCAGGCAAACCACGTAGTCGGTGCCGCGATAGGCCTGTAGCAGATCTTCATCCATGGCGTAGCGGCGGCAGCGGCGGCAGGCGACTCTTGAGCAAAGCCACCGCGGCATCGAGATCGACGCTGGCCACATCATTGGAGCGGTGCAGCAGATCATCCAGCAGCGCATCTTGCGCGCGCCCGCGTTCAAGCGCATACGCATAGGGCAGGTGGGTGAAGGTGACCATGCGATAGCGTGCCATGTAATGTTCGGGAGCCCGCTCGGCCAGCAGGACGCCCAGTTCGCGCTTGGCCAGATAGTGGGCGTCAGCGACCGAATCGCGCATCTCGACGTAATTTTCCAGCGCCATGGTGGCAATCGCATTGGCGTCGGGCTGGCGGATGCGCTGGAATTCTGCGAACACATCGGCGCTGTCGCATGGCGCCTCGGCCAATAGATCGGTCAGCACCACGGTGTCTTCAAAGCCGCAGTTCATGCCCTGGCCGTGAAACGGCACGATGGCGTGGGCTGCGTCACCGATAAGCAGGGCGCGACCGTCCAGATGCCAGCGGTCCAGATACAACGTGGACAAGGTACCGACCGGATGACCGTCGTAATCCTCTGCGAACCTGGGGATCAGCGGTAGCAGGCCGGGGAAGTCCTTGCGGAAAAAGTCTGCCGCCGCGCTCGCATCCGGTAGGCTGGCAAAGCTCGGCGCCGCGCCATCGTTGGGCAAAAACAGCGTGACCGTGAAACTACCTTCGGTGTTCGGCAGCGCAATGCACATGTAACCACCGCGCGGCCAGATATGCAGCGCGTGCGGTTCGATGGCGAACTGGCCGTAGGCGCCGTTGCCACGCACGAATGAGGCGGGCAGCTCGTCGACCGGCGGGATTTCCAGCTCCTTGTAGCCGTGTCCTAGCGATTCGACGCGTTCGCCCAGTGGCGCATAGGCGTTCATGGCGGCACGCACACCGGAGCCGGCGCCGTCCGCGCCGATCAGCATGCCGAACGAGACGCTGCGCGTGGCGCCGGCGGCATCAGTGACAAGCATCTGCTGCTGGTCAAAGTCGATGTCATGCGGTGATTGGCCAAAATGAATCTTTGCGCCAGCGGCTTCAGCCGCATCGAGCAATAAGGTATTCAGCGTGCCGCGTGACACCGACCAGATCACCTCGTTGTCGTCGACACCGTACCGCTGCAGGCTGGTGCTGTTCTCGCGGCCGTGAACCATGCGCCCACGCATCATGACCGCATGGCGCAGCACGTCATCGGCCAGGCCGGCGGTGCGCAGTGCCTGCAGCCCGCGTTCGGCGAGCGCCAGATTGATTGATCGACCGCCGGAAAAGCCGATGAAGCGGGGATCGGGATACTTCTCGTAGACCTCGACCGCAAAGCCGCGCTGCGCCAGCTGTTGGGCCAGCAGTGCACCGACCAGACCGCCGCCGATGAGGGTAATGGGTTGCTTCGCCATGCGGCTTCCAGAGAAAGTAAAACGACCCGCGGTGCTTATCTGCCGCCGCCAAGCCCAGTGTCTCAATGTCCAAGAGTAACCAGCTCGGCGGCTCGCGCCGCGGGCTGCGACACTAGAAACTCATGAAATAGCCACCGTTGACCGGCAGGTTGGCACCGGTGATGTAACCGGTGTCATCGGCGTTGAAGAAACCCACAGCGCGGGCAATATCGCCCGGTGTGCCCAGTCGTCCGACCGGAATGCTCGCAATGATCTGCTCGCGGATGTCGGGCGATACGGCGGCCACCATCTGGGTATCGCAGTAGCCCGGCGACACCGTATTCACCGTGATGCCCTTGCTCGCGGTTTCGCGCGCCAGCGCCATGCTGAAACCGTGCACACCGGCCTTGGCCGCCGAATAGTTGGTTTGCCCGAACTGGCCGGTTTGTCCATTCACCGAACTGATATTGATGATGCGGCCGAACTCGCGCTCGATCATGCCTTCGATGACGTTGCGGCACATGTTGAACACGCCGTCGAGATTCACCTGCATCAGCTGATGCCACTGTTCGGGCGTCATCTTGCGCAGGCTGGCGTCACGCGTGATGCCGGCGGCGTTGACCAGTACATCGACGCTGCCGTATTGGGCTTCGATACGTGAGACAAGTTGCCGGCAGCTGTCAAAATCCGTCACATCGACCGGTTCGAATGCAATCGTTGCAGCAAGATCGGCGACATCGCTATGAAACTGGGCAACGCGTTCTGCGCGTGCCGCCAGATCGACGGCGATGACCTGGCGACCGGTTTGGGCGAGATGACGGCAGATTTCGGTGCCAAGACCACCGATACCTCCGGTGACCACGGCGATGCGTTTTTGAGCGGCGGATGCACTCATGGACTTTCCAACATGGTCTGACTCATGCCGCAGGACAGCACATGCTGTGCCGCAGCGGATGAAGATAGGGAAAAGGCAGCAACGCGTTAGCGCAGGTCGGCGCCCGGAACCTGGATCAGCCCGGCTTCTTGCCGCCGCGGCCGGGAGTGCCGGGTGGTTGGACGACTTGCGCGGCCGTGTCCATGAAACCACGCTGCATGGCTTTCCACGCATCCATGTTGCGCTCGGTCAGGTCGTTCAGCATGGTCCACGGTGTCTGGCCCATCAGGCTGTTGAGCTGGCTGCGGAACTGCGTCTGCTGGTCGAGGAACACCTGCAGGCTGCGCTCCAGATACGGCCCCATGAAACCCTGCAGCGAATCGCCATAGAACCGGATGATCTGGCTGAGCAACTGCGGCGAGAGCATTGGCTGGCCGTCACCCTCGTTCTCGGAGATGATCTGCAGCAGCACCGAACGTGTCAGATCCTCACCGGATTTGGCGTCGCGGACTTCGAAGTCTTCGTTATCCAGTACCAGTTGCCGGACTTCTTCCAGCGTGATGTAGCTGGAGATCTCCGTGTCATAAAGACGACGGTTCGGATACTTCTTGATGATGCGTTTGGTTTGTGCCATGCCGCACAAACTACCAGAAGGTATTGCGGCGCACCAGTGAACGTCAGCAAAAAATGCTGCGGATGGCGGGGTGCAGCAATCCGCAGCTTTCGATTCTCAGTGGCCTCCCGCGCCGCTGGCATTGCCGAACGGCGGCCTGGCCAGCCAGAGCAAGGGAATCAGCAGAACGAAAGTGATGCTGCAGCCCCAGAACACGTCGTTCACCGCCAACGTAGCGGCTTCCCTGCTCAGTAGCTGTTCGATCACGCTCAGGCCTTGCTGTCCAGCGAGCCCGGCGCCTTTCAGCTGCTGCAGGAACCCGGCGGTGGCAGGTTGGGCCGCGGTAACGCTTTCCGTCAGTGAGGCATGGTGGAACTCGGTGCGGTGTTGCCATAGCGTGACCGTGATCGCCGTGGACACGCTGGCACCCAGCGTGCGGAAGAAGTTGGCCAGACCGGACGCGCTGGCAATCTGCTCCGGTGGCAGACCGGACAGGTAGATCTGGTTCAGCGGGATGAAGAACAGCGGAATGCCGATACCCATCACCAGCCGCGGCCACACCATGCTGATGTACGAAGCGCTGCTGTCGAATGTGGAAAGCCAGAATGAGCAGCTGGCCAGAATTACGAACGCGGTGCTGATCATCGCCCGCAGATCGAATTTGCCCAGCAAACTGCCAACCAGCGGTGAGAACAGGAACGCCAGCACGCCAACCCAGGCGCTGGTGAGGCCGGACCAACTGGCCGTATAGCCCAACGTAGTCTGTAACCACAGCGGCGACACCACGTTGATGGCAAAGAACGCGAGCATGCCAAGCGACATGGCGATCACGCCGATGGTGAAATTGCGCTGCTTGAACAACGACAGGTCGATGACCGGGTACTTGGCATTGAGCTCCCACACGACCAGAAAAACCAGGCTCACCAGGGCGACCAGGCCGAGCACAAGAATCAGCGGTGAAGAGAACCAGTCCTTGTCGTTGCCGTTGTCGAGCATGAACTGCAGGCAGCCGATGCCGAGTACGAGCAGCACGAGACCGATCATGTCGATGGGCGCATAGACCATCTTCGATTCACGCTTGTGCAACAGGAACCAGGTCGACACCGCCGCCATGATGCCAACCGGCACGTTGATATAGAAAATCCACGGCCATGAGTAGTTATCAGTGAGCCAGCCGCCGAGAATCGGCCCCAGCACCGGCGCGATCACTACGGTCATCGCCCAGAGCGCCAGTGCCATGCCCTGTTTGCTCTTGGGATAATTCGCCAGCAGCAGCGACAGCGCCAACGCCACCATCGGACCGGAACCGGCGCCCTGCAGCAGGCGCGCGACCACCAGCATCGGCATGCTGGTGACCAGGCCGCACATCATCGAAAACAGCACAAACAAGCCGACCGACACGACGAAGGTACGCACTTCGCCAAAGCGCTTGGCGATCCAGCCGGTCAGCGGCTGCATGATCGCGCTGGCCATCGAGTACGAGCTGATTGCCCAGGTACCTTCGTTCGGACTCACGCCCAGGCTGCCGGCAATATGTGGCACGGCAACGTTGACGATGGTCGTGTCCAGCACCTCCATGAAGGTGCTGAAGGCAACGGCAACCGTCATCAGCCCGAGCATCAGGCCTTGCAAGGGCTTTAGTGGCGCGGCATCAGTGGGTGCAGCATCGGAGGAAATGGCGGCCATGGGATCAGACTCGACTTCAGTTCGGGAGGTCGCTGCTGGCTTTGTCCGATGAACCGAGGTTGGCCTGGATCACCTTATCGGCCTCGGCATCGGCCTTGCTGGCCATCTGTTCGTAGACGGTGGTTTCCGCAACGGGCGGGTGGTCACCACCCTGCGGCGCCAGCACGGCGCCCTTGTCGTCGGTGATGTCGACGGTCACGTCGCTGGACAGCCCGATGCGCAGCGGATGCTTGTCCAGCTCGTTATTGTCAAGCGCAATCCGCACCGGCACGCGCTGCACGACTTTGATCCAGTTGCCGGTGGCGTTCTGTGCCGGCAGCAGCGAAAACACGCTCCCGGTGCCGGCGCCCAAGCCGATCACCTTGCCGTGGTATTCGACACTGCCCGCGTAAACGTCGGCCTCGATCTTTACCGGCTGGCCAATGCGGATGTGGCGCAGCTGGCTCTCTTTGAAGTTGGCATCGATCCAGAGATTGTGCAACGGCAGCACGGTCATCAGCTGTTGGCCGGCCTGCACACTGTTGCCTACCTGCACGCTGCGCTGGGCGACGTAGCCCGAGACTGGCGCGTAGATCGCATTGCGCTGCGCCGCCACCCACATCGCGCGGAAATTCGCGCGTGCCTGCAGCACGGCCGGGTTATTCGCGATGTCGGTGCCGGAAATCGACGCGTGCTGCGCCGATGCCTGCGCCTGGGCGGTGCTCAGTGCAGCGCGCGCCTGTGCTACCGCATCGCGCAGATGCTGGATGGTTTCCGGCGCTTCGGCCTGTTGCGCGACCAGCGGCAGGCGGCGCTTCAAGTCGGCCTCGGCTTTCTTTAGATCCACCTGCCGTTCGGCGACGGCGGCATCGCTGCCGCTGGCCGAATCAGTCTGTTGACGGACTTGTCGCACGGCGGATGCCAGCGAGGCCTCGGCCTGGGCCAGACGGACGCTGGCGTCAGTGTTGTCGAGCTTGACCAGAATCTGGCCGGCTTCGACGTGCTGGGTGTCGTCGGCAAGAATCGCCACGACGGTACCAGGCACCTGGGCAGAAATAGCCACCTGATTGCCACCGACATAAGCGTCGTCGGTGGTTTCGCGAGTGGAGAAAACCAGCAACCACAGCAGCAACCAGATGATGCCGGCAGCGACGAAGATCAGCAGCACAATCAGCAGCGTCTTGCGCCGCTTGGCCGGATTCTTGGCCGCCATGCCGCTTTCATTGATGTCGGCGTTCTGGGGCTGGTCGGACTCAGTGGCGCTCATGGGCGTCGTCTCCGGACGGGGTCGAAGGGGAGGTTGAAGATGTCTTGTTGGGGGAGGCTGGGTCGCTGGACACGTGATAACCGCCGCCCAGCGCCTTGATCAGGGCCAGATCGGTGGACACGGCTTGCGCTTGCAGGCTGGTTGCGTCGTCGCGCTGTTGCAGCAATTGCGCAGCGGCGGCAATTGTCTCCCGGGCGTCGCGTATGCCCTGGTTCTGGCGTGCTTGCGCCGTCGCAACCAGGCGTTCATTGGCGGTGATCTGAGCCGATTGCTCTTTGCGCCGTGCCGCAATCTGCTGCGCGGTGAGCGCCTGATTCGCCACGTCGCGCGCCGCGTCGATGACGGTGCTGTTGTAGCCGGCCACTGCACCCGCGAGCTGCGCCTTGCTGATGCCGTAATTGGCCTGCAGCTGACCGCCTTCGAAGATCGGAAGGTGCAGCGCTGGCGTCAGTGAAAACGCGCGGCTGTCGGTGCTGAGCAACTTGCCCACTTCAAGGCTCGACAGGCCTGCCATCGCGCTGATACTGAGATCGGGAAAAAACTGCGCGCGCGCCACGTCGGTCTGTTTCAACGCCGCTTCGACCTGCCAGCGACTGGCGGCGATATCGGGACGTCGTGCGATCAGGTCGAGCCGGGCATCGGCCGGGACGCGGCTGTCCACTTCAGGCAAAGGCTTGACCTGCAACGTCGGCAGATCGGCCGGCGCGATGCCGAGCAGGGAGGCCAATGCGACCTTGCGGATGGCAGCGGAACCTACCAGCGCCACGTTCATTTCGCGTGCGGCGGCCAGATCGGCCTTGGCCTGCTGGGCGGTGTCTTCCAGATCCACGCCGCGCGCCACGCGCAGTTCGGCGATATGCAGAAATCTCGTTTGTGCAGTCACCAGCTGGTTGGAGAGTGCCAGTCGCGCCTCATCACCCTGCCAACCGAAATACGTATCGGCGACAGCATTCTGGATGGTCAACGCGGCCGCGCTGCGTTGCGCTTCGGCGGCATGTGCCTGATCCAGTGCTGCCTCGATGCTCGAACGCTTCTTGCCCCACCAGTCGAACGTGTATTGCGCCTGCAAGCCGAGATCGGCCTGGTTGTACCAGGGTTCGATTGAGAAGTTTTGCGGCAGCAGGCTGATGATGCCGTTCTTGCTGATGCGCTGACGTTCGAACTGCGCGCTACCGTTGATATTGAGCCCGGCCTGCGCGGCAGCGAGTCGCACCGACTGTTGGGCATTGAGCAGGCGACTGCGCGCCTGCTCGAGGTCGGGTGAGTTCTTGAGCGCGATGGTGATCAGCTGATCCAGCTGCGGATCGCCGTAGGCATGCCACCACTGCGCGTCCGGCCAGCCGTCCTTGGTCGGCGTCTGCAGGCCGGCGAGCGGAACGTCGTCGCGCAACGTGGGATGACTGAGCTTGGCCGGCGCCGCGCAGGCGCCGAGCAGCAGCGCGAGCGATATCGCGACAGCGGAGCGGGCCATCGTGGAGCGTTTCATCTGGGCGAGCTTTACTAGAGCAGTCTTCATTTCGTTGCCTTCATGGTCCCGGCGCTCATGCCTGGATATCCGAATCGGCCTGATCGAGGTTATGGGCCAGCTTTCGCAGTAGCCGACTCAGGTTGCGTTTGTCGACATCGCTGAAGCCGTTAAACATCGCGTCCAGGCGAGGGAATAGCGGGGGGAGCATTTTCAAGATCAAGCGTTTCCCGGTGGCGGTGATGCGAATCACCACCCGGCGGCGGTCGTCATCGCTGCCGCCGCGCGTGATCAGACCGCGTTTGACCAGCGCGTTGCCGATGCGGGTCATGTTGGTCGCACCCTGTTTGGTGAACTCGCACAGCTCGCCGGGCGTCGAACTGCTATCGGGTCGACTGTATAAAAACATCAGCGTGAGAAACTCGCTGTGGTTCAGCTTGTGTGGCTTCAGCTCAAGCTCGAGTTCGTCGTTCAGGCTGCCGCTGACCATCAGCATCAGCCGGCTTAGCTTGGCTTCGACCGCGGGAAGTTGCGGGATGAGCTGAATCGTCCGCTCAATACCCTCATCCATCATCTCGATACATTTGCTCAGTAATGCCATTTCATCAGTTTATATTTCATCGGTGAAGTAAAAGATAACAAGGTGTCCACTCAGCTGCAAGCGTCGATCGGCTGATCGACGGCCAATCAATCAACGTTGCGAACGATCGAGGTTGAACAGGCGTCGCGTGTTTTCGGTCGTGGCGGCAGCAACGACCGATGCGGGTTCTCCTCGCAAGGCGGCAATGCATTGCATTACCTCGACGACAAGGGCGGGCTCGTTGCGCTGGCCGCGGTGCCCTGCATTCGGTTGATCGGGTGCGTCGCTTTCCAGCAGCAGGAACTCAAGCGGCATTGCCGCCACAATCCGGCGCAACCGCTGAGCGCGATCGTAGGTGACTGGGCCGCCGATGCCGATATGAAAACCCATTTGCCACAGTTGCTGTGCCTGCTGTTCACTGCCGGAAAAACTGTGCACCACCCCACGCAGGCCGGGCATGTGCCGCAGGGTCTGGATGACTTCTTCCAGCGCGCCGCGGGCATGCATGATCACCGGCAGTTCAAATTGCTGCGCAAGCTCCAATTGCTTCAGGAAGTATTCGCGCTGTAGTTGCGGGTCAAGACTCTCCACATGAAAGTCCAGCCCGATCTCGCCCACCGCCACTGCATCGCCGTGGGCTAGCCAGACGGCTAGTTGGTCGACATGCTCGGGCACATGCTGCGCCAGATACATCGGATGCAGACCGAAAGCGGGAAAGACGTGATCGTTCGCCTCGCTGAGTGCCCTTATTCTGGGCCAGCTGGCGGCATCGACGGCAGGCAGAACGAGGGTGCTGACGCCGGCATCCATTGCGCGCGCTATGACGGCCTCGCGATCCTCTGCAAAGGCGGTGGCGTCGAGATGCACATGACTGTCGGCGAGCTTGAGCATGATTGTGTCCAGGGCTTGCCCGAGGCGGCCATCTGCAATGTGGGCGTGAAAATTATGTAGTTAAACCGGTCTAACCCTGATTCAGTTGCGTAACCGTTCAATAGTGTCGCAAGTAATTGCTTCGGCGTTACCGGGCTCGGATACTTCACTTAAACAAACATGGGAGATAGTAATGAACAGGCTGATGATCAACACGCTCAACATCGCAATCACTGCAGCGCTCGCACTGGGGCTGTCGGCCTGTAACCGCAATGCTGCGGCTGATACCTCGAGCGATGCAGCGGCTATGTCGAATGGCAGCAATGTTGCCACCGCACCTGCGCCTGCACCGGACAATGGTCCTCAGTACGCGCAAGTCGTGAGCGTTGAGCCGGTGCGCCAGTCCGTCAACGATCCACAGCGCGTCTGCCATGACCAGGTGGTCACCCACACAGCACCGCCGCGTGACGAGCATCGTATCGCTGGTACCGCTATCGGTGCCGTCGCAGGTGGTCTGCTGGGTCATATGGTCGGTGGCGGCAGGGGTAATACGCTGACGACGGTGGCTGGTGCGGTCGGTGGTGGTTACGCCGGCAACCGCATTGAGGCATCCCATCAGCAGGGGCAGGTGACTCAGACGGTGGTGCGTCGTTGCGATACGGTCGACAACGCCAGCAGCCAGGTCGTGGCCTTCGACGTACACTACGTCTACAACGGCGTCACCCGCACGGTTCGCATGGATCATGATCCCGGCGATCGCGTACTCGTACAGCAGGGTGTTGTTGCCGTTTCCGACGCTCGCTAACCGGAATCAATCAACATGAAAACGATGAATACGAAATCACGCTCAGTCCAGTTCCCCCTGATTTTTACCTTGGCCGTGAGTGTCGCGCTGGCCGGTTGCGCCACCCCGCAATACGGTGGCTATCAGCAGCGCTCCGGCTACAGCAACCGTTGCCAGAACTGCGGCGTCGTGCAGCAGGTTGACCAGGTCTATGTTCAGGGCGGCGGCAACGGCAACGGCGGCACCCTGGGCGCCGTGATCGGCGCTGTTGCCGGTGGCGTGCTTGGTAGCACGATCGGCAAGGGCGATGGCCGCACGGCTGCCACCGTTGTCGGCGCTGTTGGCGGTGGTGTTGTTGGCAACCAGATCGGCAAGAACAGCGATGGTGGCGGCAACGGCACAGCGTGGCGCATCGTCGTGCGCATGGATAACGGGCAATACGCTACGGTTACGCAGCGCGAAGATCCTCGCGTACCGAACGGAGCCTATGTATCCATCCATGATGGTCACGTCTATCCGCAATAAACATACGGACGTTTAGACGTCTGGATGGCCATAAAAAAAGCCCTCGTTCGAGGGCTTTTTTTATGATGCGTGTTGTGTTGATCAGTTCACTGCGTAGAACGCGTGTTCCCCGATGGTTACCGTGTGATGGTTGCGCGACCAGGCCGGATTAACCGCAACTGTCGCAAAATGATCGGCTCGCGGTACCACCATCTTTCGCTGTGCGACCGGGAGTTGCCAGTTCTGTATGGATTTTCCGGCGATCTGCCACGCCTTGTGGAAAGCATCGATGTTGGATACGTCAAAGGAGCCGGGAGTGGTAGTGATCGCGAATTGGTGCGGAGCACTGACAACTTCGCAAACGGTGCCGCCCCAGTTGCCTCGATCGCGGCGTCGCATGGCGACTTCCGCAACCGCAAGCTGTCCGTTCATGGGCTCACTGCGTGCTTCCAGATAAACCGTCGTAGCCAGACAGGCCTGGTCTGCAACGGGTTGTGGCATGAGAGATGTCAGCCACAACAGCATGGATAATTTCATTGTACGTTCTGCCTCCAACGTGCTGTACGCCCAAAGCTGACTGCGTTGCTTTGAAACGCCATTGCGATGGACGGGCTGGCAGGCCGTTCCATCTGGATCAATCGCTTCAACCTGATTCGGTGGTTGAGCGCTTTGCCACGGGATTGTGGCGTTCCGTGCGGCGGATTCGATGCCGATCGGGGTAAATGTTGCCGAGGGTGCGCCTGCTTTCTTTAGCGGTGCTGCCTGCAACTTGTCTGCATCTCGCTGATGCGAGGCGGTTATGCCATCCGACGTTTCAGTGTCGGGTCGCGCCGATTCGGATTCTTCCGGTTCGTCGCGTAATTCGGTGTCTGTATTTGACGACGCCGCTTTTCAAGAGTTGGCGGAGCGTAGTGGTGGATTTCTTCTATGGCAAGTGCCGAGGCGCGTGAATTTAGTCTTCACGCATTTTCGTTCACGTTGCTGCTGGAGCATTTGAGCGACGTTTCGACATCGCACGAGACTCAAACGTTCCACTTTTCGCGAAGATGAATTGATATGCCTTCATCTGTTAATTCAAGTTTTTCACTGACAGCTTGCGCAACGATGTCATCGTTCAACACGGCAAGTGCCTCGATACCTACATCACTTTGGATGACATCAAGCAACCAAACTTTTTCATGTCCATCAACGCGCAATATTTCGCCCGTAATTTTCGACGGCTTCGAATCCGTCGATGACATTTCGATGTGATGAAGATGTTTTCTGTTGCCGCCGCGGTAGTGCATTCGCGCAACGATTTCCTGGCCCGGGTAACAACCCTTGTCGATAACAACCGCGTGAAGCCTCTGCAGTGAAAGAGCCGGTGGCAGCAGTTCGTTCAACAGCGAGTCCGGCAACCATGGCCAGCCTGTACGAAGTTGCAGAGAACGCCATGTGTCGTCGTCGCTGGCATCTTCGCTGGATAGTTGCAGGCTGTGCGAATCGCACCCCAGCAAAAGAGTTTCGTGAGCCTGTTGGATGATATGCAGCGGCAGGGAAGGGCCGGTCGAAAGCGTGCGTTGTGCGAGTGCGGTGAGCGTGAGTTTCGAGCGAAAAACAAAACGCCTCAGCAGGTCCACCATGTCCGCCGCGTTGCCACCACGCAAGAGCAGCAACAGCTGGTCGTCAGCAACCCGTGCCATATGAAAGAAGAACCTCACGCGCCCTTGCGGCTCCAGCCACGCACTGAATTGCCAGCTGCCGGTGGCGAGCTCGTTGACGTTGCTGCTGAACTGAGCGTGCGCAAACGCCATGGCGTCCGGGCCTTCGATCAACAGTGTTTGTGCGAGATAGGCTTTTGACATGCTGCGTGATGGATTGGGGCGGGCGTTGCAATGTGCAAGGGAGGTTGACCAAGTGAAGCGATTGCTGCAGGAGACAACCCAGGTTGTGCGGCAGTGCGGCAAGTATTAATATTTGTGAGGTAACCCAATCATGTCCGACACCTTTACGCCAGCTGAGTCAAAACCTGTTTCCGTTCCGACGGAGACAATTATCGTGACCAAAACAACGGTACCGGACAAAGCGCCGGTGACACGGCCAGCTCTTGATCCCACGCGCTACGGCGATTGGGAAAAGAACGGACGCTGCATCGACTTCTGAACGAACGCGATGGCTACTTTGCCATTCGTCGTGCGCGCAGCTAGTGACAAGGGTCGGCATGGATATCAGCGATTCCACTCAGGATAGCCGCCATGGCAGATACGCGACGACCGCTCTCTCCGCATCTTCAGATCTACAAGTGGCAAGTGCAGATGGTGAGTTCCATCCTGCATCGAGCGACAGGCATCGCGTTGGCGGTTGGCACCTTGCTGGTGGTTGCCGGACTGTTGCATCTGGCCAGCGGTGAGCAGAGCTTCAACCAGTTCAAGGAAATCGTCGGTAGCCCGATTGGCGAGATCCTGCTGATCGGCTGGACCTGGGCGCTTTTCTATCATCTATGTAACGGAATCCGGCATCTGGTGCAGGACACCGGCGCGGGTTATGCCATTCCGCAGTTCATACGCTCAAGCTGGCTGTCGGTGGTTCTGAGTCTTGTGCTCACCGCGGTGGTCTGGGCTTACGTGTTGACTGTGGGAGGTGCGGCATGACCGCGAAGGATTTGCGCAACCCGCTGAAGGTCGCTCGCGGCCTGGGTTCATCGCAGTCGGGCGTCAGTCACTGGTGGACCCAACGCGTTACGGCTGCGGCACTGGTCGTACTGCTGATCTGGTTTGTGATCACCGTGCTTAGCCTGTTGCATGCCGACTACGCCACCGCGCTGGCCACGGTGGCCAAGCCGTGGAATGCCATGCTGCTGATCATCTTTCTGATCACCATGTTCTGGCACGCCGTGCTCGGCCTGCAGGTGGTCATTGAAGATTACGTACACACCCGCTGGAAGGAAGTCCTTTCAATGGTGCTGATCAAGTTCCTCGCGGTTCTGGGCGCTCTTGCAAGCGTGCTGGCCGTACTGCGCATTGCGCTGACCCACTGAGACGCGGGAGCCACGATTCGATGGAAAGCTACAAGATTCAACAGCACAACTATGACGTGATCGTGGTCGGTGCCGGCGGCGCCGGCCTGCGCGCCACGTTCGGCCTTGCCGAAAAAGGCCTCAAGGCTGCCTGCATCTCCAAGGTGTTTCCGACACGCTCGCATACGGTGGCAGCGCAGGGTGGCATCTCGGCGGCGCTGGGCAATATGGGCGAAGACGATTGGCGCTTCCACTTCTACGACACGATCAAGGGCTCCGACTGGCTCGGCGACCAGGACTCGATCGAGTACATGTGCCGCGAGGCGATTCCGGCGATCATCGAGCTGGAGCACTACGGCGTGCCGTTCTCGCGTACAGAGGAAGGCAAGATCTACCAGCGCCCGTTCGGCGGCATGACCACGCATTACGGCAAGGGCACCGCGCAGCGCACCTGCGCCGCGGCCGACCGTACCGGCCACGCGATTCTGCACACGCTGTACCAGCAGGCGCTGGCGCATGACGCCACCTTCTTCATCGAATACTTCGCCATCGACCTCATCTTTGATGACGAGGGTGTTTGCCGCGGCGTGCTCGCGCTGGACATGAACGAGGGCACGCTGCACTTCTTCCGCGGTCAGGCGGTGGTAATGGCGACCGGCGGCTACGGTCGCGCCTACTTCAGCGCCACCTCGGCGCATACCTGCACTGGTGACGGCGGCGGCATGGTGCTGCGCGCTGGCCTGCCGCTGCAGGACATGGAGTTTGTGCAGTTTCATCCCACCGGCATCTACGGTGCGGGCTGCCTGATTACCGAAGGCGTGCGCGGTGAGGGCGGTTATCTGACCAATTCCGAAGGCGAGCGCTTCATGGAGCGCTATGCGCCCAACGCCAAGGATCTGGCATCGCGTGACGTGGTCAGCCGCGCGATGACCATCGAGATTCGTGAAGGTCGTGGCGTCGGCAAGGACAAGGACCACATCTATCTGAACCTGATGCATCTGGGGCCGGAAGTGATCCATGAGCGCTTGCCGGGCATCTCTGAGAGCGCGCGCATTTTTGCCGGTGTCGACGTGACCAAGGAGCCGATTCCGGTGCTGCCGACCGTCCACTACAACATGGGCGGCATCCCGACCAACTATCACGGCCAGGTCGTGACCAAGAAGGGCGAGGACAACGACGCCGTGGTGCCGGGCCTGTTCGCGATCGGTGAAGCGGCCTGCGTATCTGTGCACGGCGCGAACCGACTGGGCTCCAACTCCTTGCTCGATCTGGTGGTGTTTGGTCGTGCGGTTGCGCACAAATGCGCCGAGTTGATCCAGCCCGGTGCCGCCCACAAGGATCTGCCGGCCAGCGTGCTGGACAAGGCACTGACGCGTTTCGACAATCTGCGCCACGCCAAGGGCGGCACGCCCACCGCGAAGATTCGCGCCGAGATGCAGGCCACCATGCAGAAAGACGCCGCGGTGTTCCGCACCGGCGAGACGCTCAGCGAAGGCAGCGAGAAGATCTCCAAGGTCTATGCGTCCTTCAGTGACGTCGGCGTCAGCGACCGTTCGATGGTGTTCAACTCTGACCTGATCGAGACGCTGGAGCTGTCCAACCTGCTGGCGCAGTCGGTGGCCACCATGCATTCGGCGCTGCAGCGTCCGGAAAGCCGCGGTGCGCATGCGCGCGAGGATTTTCCCGATCGCGATGATCACGAGTGGCAGAAGCACACGCTGGTGTGGGTGGACGAGGCGGGCAATACGCGCTTCGACTACCGCCCGGTGCACATGTACACCATGACCGACGAGGTCGAGGTCGTGCCGCCGAAGAAGCGGGTGTACTAAACGGCTTTTGTATGCAGGTTCCACCGGCGCTCGCACAGCGAGCTTTGACGGCAGCACCAACAAAGTGAGGCAATCGTGGCCGAGTTCACGCTACCCAAAAATTCCAAGATCAAACCCGGCAAGCACTTTCCGGCGAAAAACGCGAAAAAACCGCGTACGTTCCGCGTGTACCGCTGGTCGCCGGACGACGGTGAAAATCCGCGCATGGATAGCTACGAGGTCGACATGGAGTCGTGCGGCCCGATGGTTCTGGACGCGCTGCTGAAGATCAAGAACGAGATCGATCCCACGCTGACCTTGCGTCGTTCCTGCCGCGAAGGTATCTGCGGTTCGTGCGCCATGAACATCGACGGCACCAACACGCTGGCCTGCACCATGGCCTCGGCTGACTGCGCCTCCGGCGACGTCAAGATCTACCCGCTGCCGCACATGCCGGTGGTGAAGGATCTGGTCCCCGACCTGTCGCACTTCTACGCCCAGTTCGCCTCGATCAAGCCGTGGCTGCGCACGCAAAGCCCGGCGCCGGATCGCGAGCGGCTGCAGTCGCCGGAAGAGCGCAAGAAGATCGACGGCCTGTACGAGTGCATCCTGTGCGCGTGCTGCTCGACCAGCTGCCCGAGCTACTGGTGGAACGGCGACAAGTACCTCGGCCCGGCGATCCTGCTGCAGGCCTACCGCTGGATCGTCGACAGCCGCGACGAAGTCACCGGCGAGCGCCTGGACGATCTGGAAGACCCGTTCAAGCTCTATCGCTGCCACACCATCATGAACTGCACGCGCACCTGCCCGAAGGGTCTCAACCCGGCCAAGGCGATCGCGGAGATCAAGAAGCTGATGGTCGAGCGCCGTTCGGCCTGACCAGATAAGCGGAAAGCTCTGTCGGAACAGGCCACCCTCGTGTGGCCTGTTCTGTTTAGGGGCTTGATCCGCGGCTACACTCCCCGAATGGACAACACGACTGCGATGCCGCCACAGGCTCGACTGAATCGCCTGCGTTGGCGCACCCGACGAGGCACGCGCGAGCTCGATGCGCTGTTCGGTGGCTGGCTCGACGAGCGATTTGCAACCGCCGATGCGGCTCAGCAGCAGGCTTTCGACGAACTGCTCGATGCGCAGGACCCGGATCTGTGGGACTGGGTGATGGGCCACGCGCGACCCGAGCGGCAGGACTGGCAGGTCATCATCGATGACATCCGCGCCCGCCATCGGCTTTGAGTACCGGCCCTCGCCGGGATTTCGGCTGCTGCTGGCCGGCGTTGCTGGACTGGCCATGCTTGCGGTTTTGCTGAGCGGACTGGTGTGGTGGATGAAGCTGCTGCTATCGGTGATTGTGCTGGTTGCCGCATCGCGATCTGTCCGCCGGATGGCACGGTCGCCGATATCGGCTGCAGGCTGGGGCGCCGAAGACAGCTGGACGGTCCACATGGCTTCGCATGAGGACGTGCCGGCCACGCTGGTGTCGTTCCGTGTGCTTGGCGTTCTCGTGCTGCTGCGACTTAAAACAGCGCAACACGGTACACATAGTCTCCTGCTGGCGCCGGACAACAGTGATGCCGACATTCGCCGCCGGCTGCGCATGCGGCTGGCAATACAGACCGGCGAGGCGCCTGCACGTGCCTGAGGTTGGCTTGGCGACCAGGGTCCACGTTTATCGCTGCCCCTTACTTGCCGGCCCAGGCGGGTTAGGGCACTCTGCCGCGTCGATGCGGTCTATGCGTTACCGTGATGCAGCTTCGATGGCCGGTTGATCGGCTCCACACTCTCGGCCCACACAGATCAGGTTGCCATGTTCCGACCGCTCGAACTCTTTATTGGCCTGCGCTACACCCGCGCCAAACGACGCAACCAGTTCATCTCGTTTATCTCCACGGTGTCGATCGTCTGCATTGCGATCAGCGTGATTGCGCTGATTACCGTGATGTCGGTGATGAACGGTTTCGACTTCCAGATGCGCGATCGCATCCTGGGCGCGGTGTCGCACGCGACCATTTCCGGCATCAACGAAAGCGTGCAGGACTGGCCGCGTGCGCTGAAAACCGCCGAGGCCAACCGGCACGTGCTGGGCGCGGCACCGTACGTGGAAACCGAGGCCTACCTCAGCGCGCAGCATTCGAGCGGTGCCATTGTGCGCGGCATCGATGCGGCACAGGAATCGAAGGTCGATGATATCGGCAAGCATATGGTCGAAGGCTCATTGACCGATCTCACGCCGGACAGTTGGAACATCGTGTTGGGCAAGGAGCTGGCACTGTCGCTGGGCGTGACCGTCGGTGATCGTGTGACGGTGGTGGTGCAGGAGCTGCGCGCAACGCCGTTGGGTGGCGTCCCGCGCATGCGCAGCTTCCACGTGGTCGGCGTGTTCGAGATGGGTATGGAACAGTTCGACTCGGGCCTCGCCTTGGTCAACATGGGCGATGCAGAAAAGCTCAATAGCTTGAGTGGTCCGAGCGGTATTCGTCTCAAGCTCGACGATCTGTTCAACGCCGGCCCCGTAGCTCGTGAACTGGCCGACACATTGGGACAGGTTTATCGGGTGCAGACCTGGAAAGATACCAACGCCAATCTCTTTGCCGCGTTGTCGATGGAGAAGATGGTGATGTTCGTGATCTTGTCGCTGATCATCCTGGTGGCGGTGATCAACCTGATCTCGATGCTGATGATGCTGGTCACCGACAAGCAGGCCGACATCGCGATCCTGCGCACGCTGGGGGCCACGCCGCGCAGCATCATGGGCATGTTCATGGTACAGGGCGTGCTGGTTGGCATCGTCGGTATCGGCTTCGGTGTGGGCCTGGGCTCGCTGCTGTCGTGGAGACTGCCTGGCATCATCAAGTGGATCGAACACACCTTCAACGTGACCTTTCTGTCGCCCGACGTCTATTACATCAGCGAGGTACCGAGCCGGCTGGATTGGCACGATGTGCTCTGGGTCACCCTGCTGACGTTTGCCTTCTCGCTGCTGGCCACGCTGTATCCGGCCTGGCGCGCCTCACGCACGCAGCCGGCACAGGCGCTGCGCTATGAATAAGACCGCCATGAACTCCCCATCGACGAACGCCACCGGCGACTTCGTGCTGCGCGCCAGCCACGTCGCCAAGACCTATGACGAAGGCGGCCTGCGTACCGACGTGCTTAGCGACGTCAGCTTTACCCTAAAGCGTGGCGAGACGATGTCGATCGTCGGTGCGTCCGGTTCGGGCAAGAGTACGTTGCTGCACATCATTGGCGGACTCGACACGTTGACTGCCGGCGAGGTGGAAGTGGACGGCCGCGTGCTCTCGAAACTCTCCGACGCCGAGCGCGGCCGCGTGCGCAATCGCTCGCTCGGCTTCATATATCAGTTTCACCATCTGCTGCCGGAATTTACCGCGCTGGAAAACGTCTGCATGCCGCTGCTGATTCGCGGCACAGCGATCAACGAAGCTCAGAAGCAGGCCTCGGCGTTGCTCCAACGCGTGGGTCTCGGTGCGCGCACGCATCACAAGCCGTCCGAGCTTTCAGGCGGCGAGCGTCAGCGCTGCGCGGTGGCACGGGCGTTGGTCACCCGCCCGGCCTGTGTGCTGGGTGACGAGCCGACCGGCAATCTGGACGAGGCCAATGCGGCCCAGGTCTACGCGTTGATGCTGGAGCTCAATCGCGAAATCGGCACCAGCTTCGTGTTGGTGACGCACGATAGCCGTCTGGCTGCGCGGATGGATCGCACGCTGACCCTGCACAACGGCGTGCTGCAGGAAAACGCCAAGGTGTGATGGCCTGGATCCAACGTTGCCGATGTGACTTCACGCGGCAACGGCCTACACGCTTTTCATCCTTGCGTATCGCGTTGCCACGTTAGGCTCGTTGGCATCATGGAAGGTGCGGAGCAAGCCGGTGCTGCGAAGCAGGACGATGCCATCGACGGTTATCGCAGCGCTGACGTTGCTGTCCGGTGTGCTGCTTGTGCAGTGGCTGCCGCGCCTGCCGCCGTACTGGTCGCTCGGTTTACTTTTTTTTGTTGCCATCGTGCTGGGCTGGCGCTTTCCGCGCTGGCGATGGTTGTCCTGTCTGCTGCTGGGCATCGCCTGGGCGGCTTGGCACGGCGCCGCCGGCATGGATGCGCGCTTGCCGCGATCATTGGAGGGTAAGGATTTTGCGGTCGTGGGCAGCATCGCCGAACTGCCGCAGGTGCGCACCGATGCGACCTCGTTCAACCTGCGCCTGGAGCAGGCCACACTGGATGGCCGGCCGATCGCCCTGTATGGCCGCCTCAACGTGTCGTGGTACAACGGCGCGCCGCCGCTGCAGCCATGCTCGCGCTGGCATCTGCTTCTGCGGCTTAAACGGCCACATGGGCTGCTCAATCCTGGTGGTGCGGATAGCGAACGCTCGTCGCTGGAGCGCGGCATCATTGCCACGGGTTATGTGCGCGACGACCCTGACAACAAGCGTCTGGGCAACCCTGGCTTTTGCATCAATGGAGTGCGCGATGCGATTTCGCGCGGCATCGCCGTACGTGTACATGATCCGCACGACGCGGCGCTGCTGCAGGCCTTCTCGGTGGGTGATACGCGCGGGCTCGAGCAGCGCGACTGGGAGGTGGCGCGCGCCAACGGCGTGTCCCATCTCATCGCCATCTCGGGTTTTCATGTCGGTGTGGCGGCCGTGTTTGGCGTATGGCTGGCCATGCTGGCCTACGCGATCTGGCCACAGCTGGGCTGGCGACTGCCTCGGCCGCAGGCGCAGGCAGCCTCGGCGTTGCTGGTTGCCGGCGTCTATAGCGCACTGGCCGGATTCGGTTTGCCGACGGTACGAACGCTGCTGATGATTGCGGTGGTAGCCGTTGCCCGCTGCAGTCGGCGCGGTGGCAGCGGCGCGCAGTCGCTGGCGCTGGCCATGATCGCCATTTTGCTGGTCGACCCCCTCTCGGTGCTGGCACCCGGTTTCTGGCTGTCGTTTGTCGGCGTGTCGTTTCTGATGCTGTGCCTGCGGGCGCGTGGTCGAGGTCTGCACGCATTTCTGCATGAGCTGTCGGCCGGGCAGATGGTGATGACGGTATCGTTGTTGCCGCTGAGCCTGTGGTTTTTCGGCGAAGCGTCGCTGGTCGGTGCGCTGTCCAATCTGATCGCTGTGCCGGTGATCAGCTTCGTGATCGTGCCATGCGTGCTGGTGGGTATCTTGCTGATGGGTTGGTGTCCGCCGCTGGCGACACCCGCGCTATGGTTGGCCGCGAAGATTGCGCACACGCAGTGGTGGCTGCTGGAGCAGATGGCGAGCTGGCCTGGCGCGCACTGGTACCTGCCAACCATTCAGCCCTTGGCGTTATTGCTGGGGTTGTTGGGTGCGGCGTGGTTATTCCTGCCACGCGGCGTGCCGATGCGCTGGCTCGGGGTACTGCTGTTTCTGCCGCTGCTGATGCCGCCAAGGGAGTTACCGGCCGATGGTGGTTTTCAGGCGTGGGTACTGGACGTGGGGCAGGGTTTGTCCGTCGTGTTGCGCACGCGCAAGCATGTGCTGGTGTACGACACCGGTGCGCGCTATCCCTCGGGTTTCGATCTGGGTGAGTCGACCGTGCTGCCATCCATGCATGCGCTGGGGATCAATCGCCTGGACGTGCTGATGATCAGCCACGGTGACAACGATCATGCCGGCGGCGCCGAGGCGGTTGCCGAGGCCTTTCCCGATGCGTCACGCTATGCCGGCGAACCGGCCAGGATGACCATATCGACGCAGCAATGCGTAGCTGGACAGGCGTGGCAGTGGGACGGCGTGAGCTTTCGCGTGCTGAATCCGGCGGCGGATAAAGTCACAACCAGTTTCTCAGCCAACAAGAATGCCGTCCTGGTCACAAAGGCGTCCAAGGACAACGATCGGTCCTGCGTGCTGCTGGTCGAGGGACACGGTGGACGTCTATTGCTGACTGGAGACATAAGCATCAAGGAAGAGCCGCAAGTGCTTGCTGCGCTGGATCAGGGGGCCGTCGATAAAGGCATGCCGCCGGTCATGCTGGTTCCGCATCACGGCAGCAGCAGCTCTTCCAGTGCAGGTTTCATCGCGGGCGTAGGGCCGTCCTTTGCACTCGTTTCGGCCGGCTGGCGCAATCGTTTTGGTCATCCACGGCCCGACACGCTTGCGCGCTATGCCGCTGCGCATGTGCCGGTTTTTAACACGGCCGAGCAGGGCGCCATTCCGGTGGATTTCCCATCAAATGCTACCCCTTTGCGCCAGCCCGGCTGGCGACTGCGCGTTCCACGCTACTGGCGCGAATGAGCCCGTATCCGACACAAGCGGCGGATAACACGCCAGGGTTAAATCGAGTGCAAACCCCGTAATGCCACGCTCGCCGCAGTACCAGAAGGCGACACTGCTATCATGCGCGCTCATCAAATCGTTGCTGTGACGGGGTCGGAACGTGCTGGAAATCCTGATGGCTGGCGGTTGGGCGATGGTGCCCATCCTGATCTGTTCGGCGATCGCGCTGGCGATCGTACTGGAGCGTTGCTGGACGCTGCGTCGCCGTGCGGTGTTGCCGCCAGGTCTCGGTGACGAGGTGCGCGAATGGGCACGCTCGGGCCAGCTCGATCCGGCGCATATCGACGCGCTTGCCGCCGGTTCACCGCTGGGCGAGCTGCTGGCCTCCGCGCTGGCTGTACGCAATCGCTCGCGCGAACTGATCAAGGAGCGCATCGAGGATACCGGTCGGCACGTGGTGCACCGGATGGAGCGTTACCTCAACACGCTGGGCACCATTGCGTTGATCGGCCCGCTGCTCGGCCTGTTCGGCACGGTGATCGGCCTGATCCGCATGTTCATGGAAGTGATGGCCGGCGGCATCGGCGATCCAGCCAAGATGGCTGGTGGCATCGGCGAAGCGCTGATCTGCACCGCGTCCGGTCTGACCGTGGCGATTCCTGCATACGTGTTGCATCGCTACTTCCGCTCGCGCGTTGCCGGTTACTGCGTGCAGATGGAAAAGCAGGCCACCGCGCTGTTGGACGATCTGACGCTGATTGCCGTACCGGCACCTGAGCCACGCGTACGCCGCAGCGCTGCGCCGAGCGTCAGCTGAGCCCGCACTGATGCGTATCGGTAACGACCGCCGCCAGGACGACTTCGAGATCAACGTGATTCCGTTGATCGACGTGCTGCTGACCCTGCTGATGTTCTTCGTGCTTACCAGCACCTTCGTGCAGCACACGCACCTGCAAGTGACGCTGCCCAAGGCCAGCTCGCAGGATCACGACACCAACGCACCTGCGCTCACTATCGTGGTCGACCGCGATGGCAAGTTTTATGTCGGCAGCGACGAAGTGATGGGCGAGGGCATCGAGCCGCTCAAGCAGCTCATCCAGCGCAACGCCGGCACCGACCGCGAGCGTGAGGTCACCATTCGTGCCGATGGCATGACGCCACACCAGAATGTAGTGACCGCGATGGATGCGCTGGGTCAGCTCGGCTTTACCCGGCTGTCGATTGCCACCACGCCGACGCAGCCGGCGGATGATTCGAAATGACGGACGCCAGCCATCCCGCGGGTGATTCGTTATTCAAGACTTACCGGCGGCTTCTGCAATACACACGTCCACACTGGTTTATCGGATGCCTGGCGATACTGGGTATGGCCGTCGATGCTGGCTGTCTCACGTTCTTCACCAGGTTGATCAAGCCGCTGCTGGACAATCTGTTTCAGCAGAAAGATCCATCGGTGATTTTCTGGATGCCAATCTGGATTGTGGGCATCTTCATCTTTCGCGGCATTGGCACTTACTGGGCCGACTACGGCACGGCCTATGTCGGCCGCAGTGTGGTGCAGACGATCCGCGTTGAAGTATTCGACGCGTACCTGCGCATGACCGCGGCTTTCTTTGGCAACGAAGCATCCGGTCAGCAGATCGCGCGTATCACCTACACCTCCGAGCAGGTCGCCCAGGCATCGTCCGATGCGCTGAAAGTGGCGGTGACCGACAGCCTCACCATCATCGGCATGCTCGGCGTGATGCTGTGGAACAGCGCTTATCTGACGCTGGCACTGCTGGTGATGGTACCGGCCATCGCGCTGGTAGCCACGGTGGTCAGCCGTCGCTATCGCAAGATCAGCCGTCGTATCCAGGGCACGATGGGCTCGATCACGGGCGCCGTCGAGGAAACCGTCAACGCGCATCGTGAGGTCAAAATTTACGGCGGTCAGAGCTACGAAAGCGCGCGATTTGCCAACGTGGCGCAATCCACCCGACGGCTGAATCTGAAAGTGTCGTCCATCAATGCACTGTCGAGTTCGGTGGTGCAGGCGGTCGCGGCGATGGCTTTGGCCGTGTTGGTCTTCATGGCGACGCGACCGTCGATGATCGATTCGATGACGCCGGGTGTGTTCGCGTCATTGCTGATTGCGATGGGTGCGATTCTTCCCTCGCTGAAACGCCTCACCAGCGTGCAGCCGAACATGCAGCGTGGCCTGGTAGCAGCTCAGGATCTGTTCGAAGTCATCGATATGCCGCCGGAGCCTGATCTCGGAACGCGCGTGATCGATCGCGCGAAAGGCGATATCTCGTTTGAAGGTGTGCGGCTGGTCTATCCCCGTGGACAGTCGGAAGCCTTGGGTGGCGTCGATCTGCATTGTGCTGCAGGGAAAGTCACCGCCTTGGTAGGGCGCTCAGGCAGCGGCAAGAGCAGTCTTGTCGGCCTGCTGCCGCGGTTTTATGCGCCCAGTCAGGGACGCATATTGCTCGACGGCGAGAACTACGAAACCTATCAGCTCGCCTCGCTGCGTCGGCAGATTGCCTGGGTCGGCCAGAGTGTTGTGCTGTTCGACGGCACCATCGCGGACAACATCGCTTACGGTGAACTCGCCGGCGCGAGCGAAGCAGATATCGTCGCCGCCGCCGAGGCGGCCAATGCGATGGAATTCATTTCGCGCATGCCGCAGGGTCTGCAGACGCAGATCGGGCAGAGCGGCAACATGCTTTCCGGTGGCCAGCGTCAGCGCATCGCGATTGCGCGGGCCATTCTCAAGAACGCGCCGATCCTGGTGCTGGATGAGGCGACCAGCGCGCTGGATACCGAATCCGAGCGACTGATCCAGCAGGCGCTGCAGCGGCTGATGAAGGATCGCACCACGGTCGTGATCGCGCATCGCCTGTCGACCATCGAGCACGCCGACCAGATCGCGGTGATGGATCAGGGCCGCATCGTCGAGCGTGGCACGCATGCGGAGTTGATCGCTTTGGGCGGTCATTACGCGGCGCTGCATCGCATGCAGTTCCACGATCAGACGGTTGATCAAAGCAGCGATCAGATAGGCGAGTCCGTTAGTCAGCCTGCGGGCATTTGAGGCTTGCCATGGCGCTGATCGATACGCTCGAATCAGCCTGGTACGGCAACGGCCGCGCACCATGGTGGGCTGGCCCGCTATCCAATGTATATGGCGCCGTGATCCGGCTGCGCGGATGGCTTTATCGGTCAGGCGTATGGCGCAGCGTGATTTTGCCGGTGCCGGTCATCGTGATCGGCAATCTAAGCGTCGGTGGCACCGGCAAAACACCGCTGACGATTGCCGTGGTGGATGCGCTGCGCCGTCGTGGTTATCGGCCAGGCGTCGTCAGTCGCGGTTACGGCGGCAGTCAGCGCGAGCCGCTGCTGTTGGGGGAGACGCCCGATCCATCGCAGGTCGGTGATGAGCCTTGCCTGATCGCTGCCAGTGGCGTGCCGGTGGCGATAGGTCGGGATCGTCCCGCGGCCGCTCAGCTGTTGCTCGATGCCGGGTGCAATGCAGTTATCGCAGACGATGGCCTGCAGCACTACCGATTGGCGCGCAACGTTGAAATTTGCGTGATCGACGGCTCGCGTCGTTTCGGAAATGGACGGCTATTGCCGGCGGGCCCACTGCGCGAGCCGATGCGTCGATTGCAGCGCGTGGATTTTCGCGTATGCAACGGTGGCATCGCAGAAGGCGGTGAATACCCGATGCAGCTGCGCGGTGGCGATGTCGTATCGCTGAGTGACGGTCGACGCCAGTCGCTTGCAGTGTTTGCAGGGCAGCGCGTTCACGCGGTTGCCGCGATCGGCAATCCGCGACGTTTCTTCGACAGCTTGCGCACGGCTGACATCGACGTGATCGAACATGCCTTTGCCGATCACCATCGTTTCGTAGCGCCCGACCTGGAGTTTTCCGACGATCTGCCCGTGCTGATGACCGACAAGGATGCGGTGAAATGCAAGGCATTTGCCAGGTCCGACTGGTGGCGAGTTCCCGTTTACGCCGAGCTTTCAGAAACGTTCTACGAGGCGCTGGTCGAGCGAATCAAACGGTTGGGCGATTAACTACCGGACAGCAGGCCGCGAAAGCCGGCGAAGATCACGCCGCAGTGACCGGCTCGCCACCAAGCCAGACCTGACGCACCAGATCGCCGCCGATCCAGTAGCAGAGTTCGGCCGGTAGCCGCGCATTCCATACGACGAGGTCGGCGCGTTTATCAATCGCCAGCGTGCCGCGATCGGCAAGGCCGAGCGCGCGCGCGGCGTTGGCCGTGACGCCACGCAGTGCTTCCTCTGGCGTCAGGCGGAACAGCGTGCAGCCCATCCCGGCGGCCAGGCGCAGCGAGAGCAGCGGCGAGGTGCCGGGGTTGCAGTCGGTGGCAATCGCCATCGGTACGGCATGTTTGCGCAGCAATTCAATCGGCGGCAGTTTCGTTTCACGCAGCGCGTAGAACGCACCGGGAAGCAGCACGGCAACAGTGCCTGCCGCGGCCATCGCGCTGATGCCGGATTCGCCGAGATGCTCCAGATGATCCGCTGAAAGGCCGCCGTACTTGGCGACCAGCGCAGCACCCCCCATATCGGACAGTTGTTCGGCGTGCAGCTTGACCGGCAGGCCGAGTTGCTTCGCACGTTCGAACAGGCGACGCGTTTCAGCGTGGCTGAAGCCAATCGATTCGCAGAACGCATCGACGGCATCAATCAGTTTTTCGGCCGCGAGCGTCGGCAGTATTTCATCGCAGACCAGGGCGACGTAATCGTCGCGGCGATCCTTGTACTCCGGCGGCAGCGCATGCAGGCCGAGAAAGCTGGTGCGCACGGTGATGCCGAGTTCGCGTCCAAGCCGGCGGGCGACGCGCAGCATGCGGCGCTCGCTTTCCAGATTCAGGCCATAACCTGATTTTATTTCCAGCGTGGTCACGCCATCGGCGAGCAATGCCTGCGCGCGTGGCAAGGATTGCGCATAGAGCTGATCTTCCGACGCAGCGCGCGTGGCCGAGACGCTGGAGACGATGCCGCCACCGGCACGGGCGATCTCTTCGTAGCTGGCACCATTCAAGCGCAGGTCGAACTCGTGCGCGCGATCGCCAGCAAACACCAGATGCGTATGGCAGTCGACCAGCCCCGGCGTCACCAGCGCGCCATCGAGTGATTCAACGATCGTGGCCAGTGTGCTCGGTGCATCCGGCAACGCGTCCACGCGTCCGATCCAGGCGATGCGCCCTCGATGAATGGCGATCGCGCCGCACTCGATCAGGCCGTATGGCGCGTCGCCGGCAAAGCTTGCCAGCGTGGCGTTCATCAGCAGTCGATCCCAGCGTGGCGCACTCATGCTTTGGCAGGTTCCGTGATGGTTTCAGTGTTCTTTTGGCGGCGCCGGGCCAGGCGATTTTTCATCGGCAGGCGTTTCATCGACGGGTTCATCAGCGGCTGGTTCATCAGGAACCGGTCCGGCCGGTTCATCGAATGCCGTAGTGTTGCCGACATGCTGCATCGCCTCAGCTTCCAGCGTGGCCTTCTCGGCGGTCGCCGCCTGGGCGGCCTGCTGCTTTTCGAAATCCTGCACCATGCGCTCGGCAAAATCCTTGTACACCGGCGTGGGGCAGAACAGTGATGCGGCGGCGCGTGCCAGCAGACAGGACGCCATGATCGGAATCACCATGTCCTGGTTGTCGGTCAGCTCCATCGCGATCACTGCCGAGGTCAGCGGTGCGCCGGTGACGCCCGACAAATAGGCGCTCATGCCCAGCAGCACAACTGATGCAGCCGGCACGCTGGGCAGGAACGTCGCAATGTTGTGGCCAATGCCGGCGCCAACGGCAAGCGCCGGTGAAAAAATGCCGCCGGGAATGCCGGCCCAGTACGACACGACGTTGGCTAGCAGTTTGGCGATGCCGAACGACTGGCCCGGCGTGACCGTCGCCTCCTGCACAAAAGCGCGCGCCTGGTCATAGCCGGTACCGTAAACCGAGTTGTGCGTGAGCACGCCGAGCAGCGCCAGCGCCAGCCCGCAGCCGCCGGCAAACAGCACCGGTCCACGCGCCCTCAGGCGGCCGATATAGGCCAGCGGACCATTGCGGCTGAGCAGGATCAGTCGTGCGAAAAGGCCGCCGAGCAGACCGCAGATCACTCCGCACCACAGCACGGCCAGCCATGCGTGGCCCAGCGGCAACAGCGTTTCCACCCGGCCGAAGTAGGCGTAGTTACCCATGATGCCCAGCGAGACTACGCCGCCGACAATCACCGCGGTGAGCAGCAGGCCGCTGAAGCGATGCTCGAACGTGCCGGCCAGTTCCTCGATCGCAAACACCACGCCGGCCAGCGGCGTATTGAAGGCCGCCGCGATACCGGCTGCGCCACCGGCGAGAATGAAGCGCGAAGCCGCCTTCGGATCATCGAAACCAAAGCGTTTGCCCAGCGAATAAAAGATGCCGGCGCCCACATGCACGGTTGGGCCTTCGCGGCCGATCGAGGCGCCAACGGCCAAGGCGAGCAGGGTGAGGATCATCTTGCCCGCAGCAATCGGCAGCGCGAGCATGCGTTCGCGAAAGCCTTCGTCCTCGATATGCAAGGTGGCGATGACCTGTGGAATACCGCTGCCGCGCGTGGCGCGCAGCTTGCCTTCGGTGACCCAGGCCAGCAACGCGAACACCACCGGTGTGAGGATCAGCGGAATCCAGATGCCGTGCGTGAGGATTTGCTGGAACAGGTGGTATGACCAGTCGCTGGCCTTGGCGAAAACGATTGCGGCCAGCGCCACCAGCAGGGCCCCGGCCCACAGAGCAATGCGTCGCTTCCACTGCTGTGGCGCAAAGAACTCGTGACCCAGCACAGCCTGCAGGCGTGGGTTGGATGATTTCGTCATGGAAGGGGGCTGGCCGGCCTCGCCTCGGTCAGATGGATTCGAGCGGGGCGGGGAGGAGTCAGTCATCCGACAATTATTGCAGACCTTGCATAAGCTGGCTGGATGTCATGCAGCGATCAGCTCTGTGGCTTGATGTGCCAACGCATCTCGTAGAGGTCGAAACGACGATCTTTCAGATTCTGCACGGCACCCGCGTTGCGCGCGCGCGCCAGGCTTTCCAGGCGCAGGTCGGCAAACAGCACCGTTTCGATGTTCGGCGTGGAGTCGGCGGCAATGCCATCACGTGCAAACGGGAAATCGCTTGGCGTGAGGATGCAGCTCTGGCCGTACTGGATGTCGAAGTTGTTGACGCCGGGCAGGTTGCCGACGTTGCCCGACAGCACGACGTAGCACTGGTTTTCGATCGCCCGCGCCTGCGAGCAGTAACGCACGCGCAGATAGCCCTCGCGCACATCCGTGCAGAACGGCACAAACAGGATCAGCGCGCCCTGGTCGGTGAGGTGGCGCGCCACTTCCGGAAACTCGGAGTCGTAGCAGATCATCACGCCGATCGGCCCGCAGTCGGTTTGCACCGTGGCTGCCGTGTCGCCGCCGGTGATGCTCCAGACGGTGCGCTCGCTCGGCGTCGGGTGGAGCTTTTCACGCTCGTGAATCGAGCCGTCGCGCAGGCAGACGTAGCAGACGTTGTGGATATCGCCGTTGGCCTGTTCGGTAGGATGCGTGCCGGCAATGATGTTGATGTTGTAATGGACGGCCAGACGGCCGAACAATTCCTTGACCTGCGGCGTGTACTGGCTCAGCTTGCGGATCGACTCCACCGGCGACAGCTCGGTGTTCTCGATCGACAGCAGCTGCAGCGTGATCAACTCGGGGAAGGTCACGAAATCGGCGTTGTAATCGGCAGCGATGTCCGTGAAATATTCCACCTGCGTGGCGAATTCCTCGAACGAGGCGATCTTGCGCTGCTGGTATTGCACCGAAGCCACGCGCACCGAGTCGGGCATATGCTGCGTCGAGGGAATCGACGGCATGTCCGGATGATCGAGCAGCTGCGGATTGCGCCAGACCATGTGCACGGCGTAGCCGAGTGAATCGTAGTCGGACGGGGCGTATGCGCGCAGCACGCCGATCGCCTGGAAGTCGTTGGATAGCTGAAAGCTCAGTGTCAGGTCGCGCCGCTTGCCTTCGACTACGGCCTGCACGTAAGCCTCGGCCGTACCGTAGCGCTGCATGCTTTTGGCCAGTCCCGGAATGCGTCCACCGAACACGATGCCGCGCAGCTTCAGATCCATGCACAGGCGTTTGCGCGCCTGGTACAGTCGCTGACCGATGCGCATGCCGCGGTAATCCGGATGCACCACCACTTCCATGCCGTACAACCAGTCGCCGTCCTGTTTATGGCGCGAGCCCATGCCGCCACCGGTGATCTGCATCCAGGTGTGCGGCGCCAGCGCCGTAGCCTCATCGATGCGGAACGTGGCGCAATAGCCGACGACCCTGCCTTCGTACTCGACAACGAACTGGCCTTCGGCGAAATGCGTCTGCTGGGAACGCAGCATTTCCGCCGAATGGCCCCACTCGGCGGTATAGATGCGCGCCGTGAGTTCCACCAGCTGCGGCACGTC
>Ga0302313_10000276_pt1 | contig 48333 bp, 35 predicted proteins | sample III_Palsa_N2_2_FD_200454 | JGI IMG/M metagenome (GOLD analysis project Ga0302313, IMG submission 200454) | Peat permafrost microbial communities from Stordalen Mire near Abisko, Sweden - III_Palsa_N2_2 | ecosystem: Environmental > Terrestrial > Soil > Palsa > Peat permafrost | place: Sweden...
CGGCAGTACCTCCGTCCTCAAGGCCATGCAGCGCGAATACACCCGCGACTGGTACCTCGAGCGCATCGCCTGGACCAAGGCCGCGAAGCGCGACATCTCACTAACCTCGGATATCATCGTAGGCTTCCCCGGCGAGACCGATCGCGACTTCGAAGACACCATCACCCTGCTCGAAGAAGTAGGCTACGACGCGATTTACGGTTTTAAGTATTCGCCGCGTCCAAACACCCCGGCGATCCACATGGAAGACTCCATCCCCGAAGAAATAAAGGTACAGCGCCTCGCCATCCTCAACGCCCGCCAGCGCGAAATCCAGCGCACCAACTACGCCCGCCACCTAAACCAAATCATGCCCATCATGGTAGAGCACGGCGCCAACTCCAGAGGCCAGATCACCGGCCGCAGCACCCAAAACAAAACCGTCAACTTCGCCTGCGATTCCGTTCCTGCAATCGGCAGCTACGTAGACGTCCGCATCACCCAAATCTTCCCCAGCTCCCTGGTAGGCGAAGCCATCTCGCAACCCACCGCCCCCTCGCCCGCCGCCATCGCCCAACAAGCGCTAAACGCACGAATCCAGGCAATACCCGCAGCGTCCTGAAGACTACTCACTACCCACTACACACTACCCACTGCCTTCAGCGTTACACTAAACCCCATGCACCTCCCCGGCTTCAAACCCGAACCCGAAGAACTCCCGGCCCCCGAACCCGAAGTAGAAGTTCGCATCCGCGGCCTCATGATGGACCCCTCCACCAAGATGCCCATCGTGGTCCTCAACGATCTCGCCGGCGAAATCGTTCTCCCCATCTGGGTCGGCCTCTTCGAAGCCAACGCCATCGCGCTCGAAATCGAGAAGGCCACCACGGTCCGCCCCATGACCCACGACCTCCTCCGCAACGTGATTGACGGCCTCAACGCGCGCGTCACCCGCGTCGTCGTCGGCGACCTCCGCGAGGACACCTTCCACGCCACCATCTGGATGGACCAGGCCGGCGAAGTAGTAGCCCTCGACGCCCGCCCCTCCGACGCCATCGCGCTAGCCCTCCGCTCCGACTGCCCCATCTTCGTCTCGCAGCAAGTCTACGAGCACGCCCGCAAAGCCTCCAACGGCAACACCACCCTAAGCCCCGAAGACCTGCGCCGCTGGCTCGAGAGCCTCAACGACGACGAAATGGGCCGCTACAAAATGTAGTCGCCTTGAGCCGCTGCAAGACGTATTCACATTCACCGCTTGCCCCTTCGCGCACGTTCGATCGTGCCCTTGCCGTTCTTTCTGTCATTCCGAGCGTAGCGAGCGAACCTGCTTTCTCCCGTTCTTGCCTTTCTCTCTGTCATTCCCTTTGGGAATCTGCTTCTTCTTTTGCACCTAACTGTGTTCGTGTCCCGGACGATTTTCGCGCCTCCGATTAGCAGGGGGCGTAGGCCTCCTGAATCAACCCCCACAAGAATGGGCTTTAGCCCTGGGCCGTTACTCTCGCCGTCCGCGCAGGACTTGGTATCCTCAACACATCGCTTCCGTCCTCAAATCCGCAGCTCTCGTAAATCTCGGCATCTTCGAGCGCATGCTCCACCCCCGGCAACCCGACCTCGCCGACATTCGCAACCTCCTCCTCCTGCAATACCCCCTCGCCCTCGGCACGGCCATCCACGCCACCCCACTCATCGCCGCAATCCACGCAGCCATCCCCGGCGCGCGCGTAGCCGCCGCCGCCAGTGGCTTTGCCCTAGAGATCCTTCGCAACAACCCCGGCCTCGAGCGCCTCGTCTCCACGCCGTCTCCCCTCCGCGAACTCCTCCCCGCAGCCAACTCCATCCGCCGCGCCAACGTCTTCGGCCGCGAGCGCTACGCCGTCCTCCTCACCACCGGCAACGAGCGCTCCCGCGTGATCCTCTCCGCGCTGCTCGCCGGCGCCCCCACCCGCGTCGGCTTCACACTCCTCCCCGAGCTAGCGGCCGCGCATCTCCACTTCGACCCACGCCTCAGCCAGATCGCCAACAACCTACGCATCCTCGAAACCCTCGGCCACGGTCCCGCTCTCCTCGACCAACTCCAAGCCAACCCCAACCTCATCGAACCCCAAGTCTTCCCATCCGCAGACGACGTCGCCACCGCGCACCAACTCCTCCGCGAGCAGGGAATCAACGAGTCGAAACCCATCGCCGTCTTCATCACCCAGACCAGCCCCACGCAGCGCAAGTCGTGGCGCGAAGATCGCTTCCGCGCCGTGGCCGAATCCCTGCACCGTACCCACAACATGCAGATCGTCTTCGCCGGCACCGCCTCCGAGAGCCCCGCCATCGAAGCCCTCCGCGCCTGCCTCTCGTTTCACACCGCCAGCGTAGCCGGCCAAACGCAGTTGCTCGAACTCTCCGCGATCCTCGGCCTCGCCGACATCGCCCTCACGTTAGACACCGGCCCGATGCATCTAGCCCGCGCCATGCGTCTGCCAATGGTGATTATCGCGCCCGCCTGGTCACCCGCCGTCGAGTGGCTCCCCCTCAACAACCCCCGCGCTCGCATCCTAAAAAACCTCGACCTACCCACCGCCCCCGACGACTACCTCATCGACGAAGTAACGGTCCCCGAAGTCGAACAAAACCTCAACGAGCTCCTAACCCTCTACCCACCCCGCACCTTCACCCACCGCGCTCAAGTCTCCTCCTCAATCCGGCTATAACCCTGTCATCCTGAGCGAAGCAACGCGCGCAGTCGAAGCACCCGCCCCCCGCCAGCAGTCGCACTCGTCCCTTCTCCCCCAGCACCAAGCTATTAACGCTCGCCGTGCGCGTAGCACCTACCGCAGCGCCAGCTCATCCAAATACGTAAAGAACTCTGGAAACGAAATCGCCGCCGCCTCCGCCCCGCGAATCTCCGTCTCTCCCTCAGCCCGCAGCGCCGCAATCGAAAACGCCATCGCAATCCGGTGATCCATCCCCGAATCAATCACCCCACCCCTCAGCGTCTGCCCTCCAGGAATATCCATCCCATCTTCATGCTCCACGACCTCGGCGCCCATCGCGCGCAGATTCTTCACCACCAGCGCAATGCGATCGCTCTCCTTCACCCTTAGCTCCTTGGCATCCCGAATCCGCACGCCCCCAACGGTGTAAGGAGCAATAGCCGCAATCACCGGCAGCTCATCAATCAACTGTGCCGCCCGCTCGCCCGTAATATCAATCCCCACCAGCGCTCGTCCGCGATTCACCTGGATCGTCCCCGCCATCTCGCCATGCGTCTCTGCCACGTCGAGCACCTTGATCACCCCACCCATCGCCGAGATCACATCCAGCATCGCAGCCCGCGTAGGATTCATCCCCAACCCATCCAGCACCAAATTCGAATCCTCAAACAGCAACGCCGCACAAAGAAAAAACGCCGCCGACGACATATCCCCCGGCACCGTAGCATCCACCGCCTTCAGCCTCTGCCCACCAGCAATCCGCAGCCGCCCCTCCGTCACGCCCAGCTCCGCCCCAAACGCCCTCAGCGCATGTTCCGAGTGATCCCGAGTACGCACACTCTCCGCAATCGAAGTCACGCCCTCCGCCTGCAAGCCCGCAAACAGAACCGCCGTCTTCACCTGCGCGCTAGCAATCGGCGCCTCAAAATCAATCCCTCGCAGCTTTCCACCATGCACCACCATCGGCGCATGCCCGTCCGTCAAATCAATCTTTGCCCCCATCAACTCCAGCGGCTTCCGAATCCTCTCCATCGGCCGCACCGTCAGCGACTCATCCCCGACAAACTTGAACGTCCCCTTCTGCGCCGCCACCAACCCGGCCAGCATCCGCATCGTTGACCCGGAGTTCCCACAATCCAAATCACCCTTCGGCGCCCGCAGCACGCCCCCCGTACCCGTAACCTCAATCGTCTTCCCAACCGTCTCCACCCGCGCACCCATGGACTTCATGCACGCCAGCGAACTCAACGGATCCGCACCCGTAGAAAAATTCGTAAGCCGCGAAGTCCCCTCAGCAAACCCCGCCAGCATCGCATACCGATGCGAGATCGACTTATCGCCAGGCAACATCACCGACCCACGAAACCCCCGCGCCGGCGAAACAATCACACTAGAAGACGAAGCATGCAGAACAGAACTCATGCCACCATCTTAGCGTCTCCATCCCCGACTCTCCACCTAGCGAGGGTGCTGCCCAGCCTGGGGTTTGGCTCTCGGGACCCGCGAAATTTGGCTCTCGAGCTTAGGGCAAGGTGTTGCTCCGGTTTTCGACTGACTTCCAATCGGAGAAGGCAACGTAATAGAGGACGAGCAATCCGATGAGCGGAACCCAAAGAAGCAAACTCAGCGGGGGTGGGAAACCCGCCTTTTTGAGTATTTGCCAGAATGGAACGATAAATACGGCAAATACGAAGAGGAGGATGAAAAGGTGAAATGGTGCGAAGAAGTCTCCCAAGACAGATCTCCTTTACATGTTTGGCTCGTAACGATGTACCCGCCAACCTGAACCCTGCCTCTAATGTCCCGCCGGAGGATTATCCGGGTACAGCCGAATATCCGGAACCCCGCGATACCGCTCCGCATAATCCATCCCATACCCAATCACAAACGCATTCGGAATCTTGAAACACGCATAGTCCGCATCAATCGGCACCAGCCGTCGTTCCGGCTTATCCAGGCACGTCGCAATCTTCAGCGACGCCGGCTTATGCTGCAGCATCAACCCGCGCAGATAGCTCAACGTCAATCCCGTATCAAGAATGTCCTCCACGATGATGACGTGTTTGCCCTCAATCGGGTTATCAATATCCTTGATCAGCTTCACCGCGCCACTCGAAACCCTCGCGCGTCCATAGCTCGACACCGCCACAAAATCAAAGGTGTTATCCACACTGATCGCCCGCGCCAAATCCGCCAGAAAAATCGCCGCGCCCTTCAGCACGCCAATCAACACAATCGACTGACCTTTGTAATCCGCGGAGATCTGGTCTCCGATTGCCTGAACACGTTCAGCGATCTGCTCTTTCGACAGCAGAACTTCCATAACATCGGGCGAAACAAACTCAGGAACAGTCGAGACCATGCCGTTAGACTACGCGAAAATCACGCCCAGAAAAAACCCTCATTCCGCTCTCCCCATTGAGGAAATCGAGGCACCAATCGCCCCTGTCGCAGACCTGCCTCCGCGGGCGCCCATTCCTGACGCGGTTTATCCGGCATCCGTGGGACCAGAGCTGTTGACCCGCCCTTGCCTTTTACTCTCGCCGTCCGCGCAGGACCTACTCTCGCTGTCCGCGCAGGACCTATACTTAAACCTGCATGTATCCCTATTTGAATCTCGGTTTTGCTCATGTTGGAACGTTTGGCCTGATGCTCTGGCTCGCCGCCGTCTGCGGCACCATCGTTCTGCACAAAAATCTCGTTCGCAACGGCTCCGACGCGGACGCCCTCAGCATCGTCACCATGGTCGTCCTCGCCGGCATCGTCGGCGCCAAACTCTGGCACGAGCTCGAAAACGTCCCCGACATGGCAGCCGCCTGGCGCGACATCATCGCTCCCGGCCTCCATCACTTCACCGAAGTCTTATTCAACTTCCTGCACTGGTTCCAGGCCGGCTTTGCCTGGTACGGCGGCCTCCTCGCTGGCGTCGCCATGCTCATGTATCAAGGCGTCCTGGCCAAACCCAACGGCCTCACCGGCCATCGCGCCGCCCTCCGCATGCTCGATTTCGCCGCCCCCGCCGCTGCCGTCGGCTACGGCGTAGGCCGCATCGGCTGCCTGCTCTCCGGCGACGGCGACTACGGCATCAACACCACCCTCCCCTGGGGCGTCCACATGATGCACGGCCTCACCGAGTACACCCGCGCCCTCGTCCTCCCCAACCCTCCCACGGCGGCCGTCCAGCCCACCCCGGTCTATGAACTCCTCTTCGCCCTCGCCGTCGCCGCGTGGCTCTGGAAGCGTGCCTCCAAGCCCCTCCCGCTCGGCTTCCTGACAGGCGAATACCTCGTCCTCAGCGGCATCGGCCGTTTCCTCGTAGAGTTCGTCCGCATCAATCCCCGCATCTACTTCGGCCACACCATGTCGAACGCCCAGGTAGCCGCCCTCGGCAGCGTCCTCTTCGGAGCCGCCATGATGTTCCTCACCCGCCACAACGAGGCGATCATCTCCCAACCCCTCCCAAAATCTCCAAAGGACATCCCAGCCACCGCCTGACCGATCGACCCATTTTCTAATCCCCAAGTTGTCATCTATTGCCGCAGGCGGATGATCCGCTTCTTGTCCTTGCTTCCTCTCGTTACCCGCAAACACTGTCATCTCGACCGAAGCATCATGCTCTTGTCCTTGTGATGCGCAGTGGAGAGACCCCCGTATTGGTTGTTGCCCTGGCCCTTGCCTTTCGTTCTGTTAGTCCCTTCGGAAATCTGCTGCCTTGGCCTCTAGGTAACCCAAGGCTTCAGCCTTGGGCTTCCCAACCGCTGCGGAAGAACTGGGCTTTACCCCTGGGGCATGCTTTCTCTGATCCGGGCATCGATCGTGATCATTCGCCCCCAAAATAAATCCCCCGCAACACCCTCAAAACGCCCCATAATTCGCGTGTCAAGCCCTCACACACCCCGAAACGCACGAAACCCCTATGCCCATTGACGATTTATCTTCCACCAACCTGGCATAGTTGCCCCCGTCAAAGGACTAGAATTTAACTACGCCCACGAACGCAGGCTATTTCACTCCAGACCCCTGCCAATTGGTCTCCGTTGGCCGGCCTGCCTGACCCCGGAACGGCCCAATATCCGGATACAAAGTACCCACGCGCCGATGTGCCGCCTCTATCGACCTAACCTCTTTAGAACGGGGTACTTTGACCCTTAACCTACTTGAATGCAGCAGGTTGCGCTCAAAAATTCTACCTACCCCGGGGGTACTTTCACCCGTAACCGTCCTGGGCTGACTACTTTAGACGAAAGGTCATACTTGGGGGGAGGGGGCACCCTGCCGCGCTCCGACCGCGCTAATCTCGCTGTCCGAAGAGGATCATAGCCGCCGCAAAAATGCCTTCGCCAGCTCCAGCTCCGGAAACAACCGCTCCTCCGCCTGGAACTCCCGCGAGTGCACACACCGCCGCCCATGCCGCACCCTAACCGGATGCTTCAAGTGCAGCATCTCGTGATAAAGCAGGTACTCAATCGCATACCGCGGGGTCCCTGGCCGATCAAACACGCGGCTCACGACAATCGTGTTGTGCGCCGCGTCATAATGACCCAACATGCGCTTCGCCACATGCGCGCTCCAGGTCAACGTAGGTCTACCGAGCAGCCCATAAAAGAACCGTCGATTCACCGCCTCGAACACCTCGTCGAGATCGTACAAATGCCCCTGCGGCGAGCTCAGCACCTTGCGCCCACGCATCTGCCGCATCCGCTCAGCCTGCAAGGACACAGCCTCGGACCGCGTATACCGCCGATAACGGTCCGCATACACGGGCGCCACAGGCTTGCGATACAGCTTGGCCAGCAGGATATGAGCGATTGCCTGATGAATATTTGAGGGAGCGTGCTCCAGCAGATCGGAGAGCCGCACAATCAGCTTCCCATCGCGTAAACGGATGGTCGTATTCAGGCTAGTAAATCGCCGAAACTTCACCTCGAGTTCCGGTATCGGCGCTCGAGGACGCAGCTCGCGATACTCCTGTTCAAACAGTTGGAGTATCTCAGGCGAAACAGGTGGGAGAGCTATACGCGGCACGGCAACCTCAGCCTACCATGCACCGCTCGGTTGATTTTCGCTCCCGCCACATCGGGTGCCCCGAGTCCGAATTCTCGGACCCGGGCTTCGGTACCATCACGACAATCCGCGCTGTGCCTACTGCACATGTTGTAACGCGATAATGCGGTGCTGCGCCTCGAAAGTCTGATCGGGAAATTTGTCGCCGGCAATCGCTAGGAACGCTTTATACGCCGCAATCGCCTGCTTGTTCTGGTGCAGTTTATCGTGCGACGTGGCCTGCAGAAACAGGGAAGTCGGCGAGTTCGGCAACACCGTCGAGCGCGCATCGAGCGCCGCTAAACTCGTCTGCGGATCGTTGTTCTTCGAAGCTGCAAATGCTAAATGACCTTCGGCCTCGCCCCACGCTTGATCGTCATGGAACGCTGCACGCAGCTTCACCACCTTTACAAACGTAGCCTCTGCCTCCGCATCCTTGCCCTGCTTCACTTGCGCACTGCCCATGGCATCCAATAACATCGGATCTGTCGGATTTGCGGCTAGCAACTCTGTGTACAACTTTTCAGCTTCCACATTGTCGCCGTTCACGTACTCGAGCTGCGCCAGCAGACGCGTCATATCCGGATCAGCCGCAATCTTTGCGTCCGACGCCCGCAACTGCACCAGCAGGGGAATCGCTTCCGCAGCTTTGCCTTCCGCCGCGTACAGCGAAGCTGCCTGCGCCACCAGCCGCACATCGTTCGGATGCTCCTTAAGCGCCGCCGTGAGCACCGCATCGGCATCCGCCAGCTTGCCCGAATGTTGCAGCGCATGCGCCAATCCGGCAGTCGCGTCCAGATCGCCAGGCATTAGCTTCAGCGCTCGTCGATACGCAGGAATGGCATCCTCCGAGTCGCCTAAACGATCGGCCAACTCTGCTGCCATCAGCACATCATCGGGAGTTTCAGGAGTCAGCTTCAGTGCTGCCAGTAACTCTTCACGCGCTGCGTCGGGGTTGTTGGTCTCATCCAAGTGAGCCAGTGCGCGTAACGCTCGTCCGCGCAGTTCCGGCGCTGCAGTCTGAATCATCGCCGCATCGGTCAGCTGTTGATGCGCTTCCTGCATTCTCCCAGCCCGCGCGTCCAGCAATCCCAGCGCAACCTTCGGCTCGGCAAATTCTGGAATCGCCGCAATCGCCGCAGCATACGCCTTGGCCGCATCAGCATCTTCGCCATTGCGCTCCTCGGCAAATCCGAGGTCGTACTGCACGCGTCCGTCCTTGGGATTCGCCGCCGCCAGCACCTTCAGCTTGGCTTCGGCGCCCTTGTAGTCCTGCTTCTCGAGTGCGCTCTCCGCCTCGCCGATCTGCTCACTGGCAGCGTTGTGCTGCGAGTGGTCATCGACGCTATGCGTTCCCGGAGGAAGCTGCTGCGCAACACCAGCGCTCGCTGCAGCGGCAAATACGACAGTGAAGATCATGCAGCGGTTCCTCACGCGACCTCCCGCTTGCGCTGCGATCCGCCATCCAGCACCTTGCCAAGCCAGTAACCTGTATGCGATGCCTTGACCTTCACAATCTCCTCTGGAGTTCCTACAGCGACAATCTGTCCACCGCCTGACCCGCCCTCAGGTCCCATATCAATCACCCAATCGGCACACTTGATCACGTCCAGGTTGTGCTCGATCACCAGCAGCGAACCACCGCCATCGATCAGCTTGTGGAACGCCGCCAACAGCTTCGCCACATCCTCGAAGTGCAACCCCGTCGTCGGCTCATCCAGGATGTACAGGACCCGGCTCGCAGCTCGCTTCGCCTCACCCCGAACCCCGCTCGCGCCGCCCGATGATCCCGACCGCGCCGCTGCCAAATGCTGCGCCAGCTTGACACGCTGAGCCTCTCCACCGCTCAACGTCGTCGCACTCTGCCCCAGCCGCACATACCCCAGCCCAACTTCATCCAGCACAGCAAGCTTGTCAACGATCTTCGGATGCCCAGCAAAATACACCAGCGCCTCGCGGACCGTCATGCCGAGCACTTCGTGAATATTCTTGCCCCTGTACTTCACCTCAAGGATGGACGCTTTGTAACGCGTAGCGTTGCACTCCTCGCACGGAAGTTCCACATCGGCAAGGAACTGCATCTCAACCGTCACCGTGCCATCGCCTTCGCACACGTCGCACCTTCCACCTGGAACGTTGAAGGAGAACGACCCAGCCGTAAGGTTCTTCCGCCGAGCATCCGGCTGTGCTGCGAACAGCTCACGAATGGCATCGAAGGCCTTGATGTACGTCACAGGATTGGACCGCGGCGTCCGTCCAATCGGCGACTGGTCCACCAGCACCACATCGTTCAGATACTGCGACCCGGAAAGCTCCCGATAAAGATTCGCCATCTCCCGCTCGCCAGCTTCATCCTGCCCTAAAGCCTGCATCAGCGCCCGGTACAGCACTTGGTGAACCAGCGTAGATTTACCCGATCCCGAAACGCCAGTTACGCAGCACAACAGCCCCAGAGGAATCTCGACATCCACCCCGCGCAGGTTGTGGATCCGTGCCCCGCGCAACACAAGCTTCTCCCGCCCAGGCTCCAGGCGATGCTTCGGGACCGCAATACTCGCTCGCCCACTAAGATATCGCCCAGTCAGCGATGCAGGATTCTCCCGTACCTCGTCGACCGTCCCAGCCGCCAGCAAGTGACCGCCCAACTCGCCAGCCCCCGGCCCAAGGTCCAGCAAATGATCCGCCGCTCGAATCACATCTGGATCGTGCTCCACGACCAGGATGGTGTTTCCCAGATCACGTAACTCCTCCATGATTGTGATCAGCTTGGCCGTATCACGCGTGTGCAGGCCAATCGACGGCTCATCGAGCACGTAGAGCGCTCCCACCAGTCGCGAACCGAGGCTTGCAGCCAACTGGATCCGCTGCGACTCGCCTCCGCTCAGTGTTGAACTTAATCGGTCTAATGTGAGGTACTCGAGTCCGACCTGCTGCAGGAAGCGGACGCGTTGTCGCACCTCTTCAAGCACCTTGCCCGCTATCTCCTGCTGTGACGTGCTCAAGCTCAAGGATTCAAGAAACTCTTGTGCTTCTGTAATGGTGAGCGCGCATACCTCGCAGATGTTCTTACCGCCGAGAAGCACTGCACGAGCCTCGGCCCGTAGCCTTTGTCCGCGACAATCGGGACACGTCGCGTATCCGCGATACTTCGAAAGAAACACCCGCACGTGCAGCTTGTATTTCTTGCGCTCCAGCTCCGCGAAGAAACCGCGAACTCCCGCCCAGCTCCCTCGACCCTCTTCTATGAAGCGCTGTTGCTGTTCGGTAAGGTCGAACCAAGGCACATCGATCGGAACTCCCTCCGCCTTGGCTGCCCGCTTCATCTCGCCGTGCCACGCACGATATTTCGTCTTCGTCCATGGATCGATTGCACCTTCATCGAGAGTCTTGGAACGATTCGGGATGATGAGGTTGGGATCGAAGTCGATGGTGTTGCCAAAACCCTGGCAACGCGGGCATGCACCGAAAGGATTATTGAAACTGAATAACCGCGGCTCGGGTTCACGATACGCGCGATGACAGTCGGAGCATTCGAAGGCCGAAGAAAAACGCAAAGATTCTGTCGCTTCTGCGTCTTCCCTAGGAACAGTGCGCAGCACAATCTCGCCCGCTTCGCGATAGCCGGTTTCAATCGCATCGACGAGTCGTCCACGTATCTCCGCCGAAAGCGCCAGTCTGTCGATCAGAACGTAAATCGGTCGATCGGCAGTTGCGCCGAAATCTAACTCAAGCAAAGATTCCGGCGCTGAAAATTCAACAATCTTTCCCGCGCCACCTTTCTCATCTGCCTGCCAAAGCCGGTTATAGCCCCGCCTGCGCAACTCGCCAAGTCTTTCCTTCAGCGGCTCAGCTAAGTCGATTGCGACAATGACATCAGGCTTCTTGCCAGCCTTCGCGACCTTCTTTGCAGCCTTCTTCGGAGTAGGTGCCACTTCTATTGAAGGGTCGACTGCAGAACCCTGCATGGCCTCCAACTTTACCTCTCTTCGTAGAATCGGAAGCAAGGCATACACGCGCGTCCCTTCCGGCAGTGTATGGACGCGCGCGACAATGTCATCGACCGTATCGCGCCGGACGATGCCTCCACAATGCAGGCAGGTGACCGTGCCACAGCGAGCAAACAGCAGGCGCAAATAATCGAAGATCTCCGTCGCCGTAGCCACGGTCGAGCGTGGGTTGCGAGTCTGATTCTTCTGCTTGATGGCAATGGCAGGCGCCAGCCCATCCATCAGATCCACATCGGGCTTCTCAATGCGTTCCAAAAATTGCCGAGCATAAGCCGACAGGCTCTCGACGTAGCGGCGCTGGCCTTCTGCATATACCGTATCGAACGCCAGCGACGATTTTCCCGAGCCCGATACCCCACTCACAACAGTCAACGCATTATGTGGGATGTCAACGTCGATGTTCTTCAAATTGTGTGTCCGTGCACCGCGAATCGTAATCTGATTGTTCGCGCTATCGGTCCCCATACGGCTTATGCACTCCTTTGTGGTCGCAACATCTCAAGGAGAAGCAGGCAGGCTCCCACCACGATTGCCGAGTCTGCCACGTTGAAGTCTGGCCAGTGATAGTGGACGATATGTACCTCAAGGAAGTCGACCACGTAAGCGAACCGCATGCGATCGTATAAGTTCCCAACGGCTCCGCCGAGGATCAGCGCGAATGCTACGGAGGTGAGGGTCAAACCGCGGCCCATCTTCCAAATCAGCACGAGCACCACGACTACGGCGACAATAGAAAATCCGATTAACAGATTGCGCACCAGGTTAGGCGACGTGCTGCCCTCGAACATGCTGAATGCAGCGCCGGTATTGAGCACGTGCGTCAGCCGAAAGACTTTGGGAATAATCACAATGGCATGACCCGGTTGGATATGAGCGATGATCCAAAGCTTGGTTGCGCGATCAAGACCAACCACGAGTGCGGCGATCGCCAGCATGAGACATCGCATATCTCGCGACGGAGAAGCAATTGACATTACGCAGCCTCCCCAGTCAATGGCGGGAAGCCAATTGCATTCAGTGCCTCGGTGCAACGAGAGCATACTGTCATCCATCGAGGGTCCGCGCCGACATCTGGCAAGACCCGCCAGCAACGTTCGCACTTTGCCCCATCCGCCACCGCTGCTTCGATCAGAACGGCTGCCTCCTGCTTGGTGTCGCCGACAAGTTGCACGGTCGCCTGCGAAACATTGAAGAACTCTGCCAAGGCGTTCTCGTACTTCTTCAACACCAGTGCCTCGGTAGAACCCTCGGCCGCAATAACACGCACGCTGGCGTCCAGAGACTTGCCAATTGACTTCGACAATCGAAGCGCTTCCAGCTCCACCATCACGAGCTGGCGAATGTTCGCCAACTGTTGCCACTCTGTTTCGAGGCTTGCCATTCTGCCTGGGATTACGTCCAGAACACTTGGAAACAGCGCCAGATGAACGCTTGGCAAGCGCCCTTCAATCTTGGGCAGATACTGCCACACCTCTTCCGCTGTAAACGACAGAATTGGAGCGATCAATCGTGTCATGGTCTCGGCAATGCGCCAGATCGCAGTCTGCGCGCTGCGTCGTCCCGGGTTCTTCGGGGCGAACGTGTACAACCTGTCTTTCACCACGTCCAGGTAAAGCGCACTCAGATCCGAATTCGTAAACTCATTCAACGCCTGATAGGCACGGTGGAACTCGAACTCGTCGTACGCCGCACGAATGGTGGCATCAAGTTCTGCGGTTCGAGCCAGGATGTACTGATCGAGCGGCTGCATCTCTGGCCATGAGATCGCATCGCTTGCCGGATCAAAGTCTGAAAGGTTGCTCAGCAGAAACCGAAGGGTGTTGCGCAGCTTGCGGTAGTTGTCGCTGACGCGTTGCATCAGGTTTTCGCTCGCGGCTACATCTTCGCGAAAGTCCACACTCGCAACCCAAAGCCGGATGATCTCGGCACCCAGACGGTTCGCGACGTCCACAGGATCAACGCCGTTCCCCAGTGACTTCGAGAACGCTCGACCCTGTTCGTCCAGCGTCCAGCCGCTGGTTGCGACCATCCTGTAAGGAGCAGCGTCGCGGATCCCAACGGAGCTCAGCAGGGAAGAGTGAAACCACCCTCGATGTTGATCACCACCCTCGGTATAAAGATCCGCCGGCCAGTGAAGCTCTGGTTCCACGTCAAGCACCGCATGCCAGCTGGCGCCACTTTCGAACCATACGTCGAGGATGTCCATCTCCTTACGAAACTGCATGACGCTTCCGCAAGCCTTGCAAGACGTACCGGCTGGCAGAAGTGCCTGCGGATCGTAGGTGTACCAGGCGTCTGCGCCTTCTTTCGCAAAGATCTCAACAACGCTCTTATTGATAGCTTCATCGTTGAGCGGCTCATGGCACTTCTCGCAAAGAAACACAGCGATCGGAACTCCCCAGATCCGCTGCCGGGAGATACACCAGTCAGGCCTGGTCGCAATCATGTTCGAAATCCGCTCTTCTCCCCACGCCGGATCCCAGGTCACGCGCTTGATCTCTTCCAGTGCCCGTTCGCGGAAGGTCGCATTTGGCTCTTCCGCTTTGGGTGAAAGCACCGGCGTTTCCATCGAGATGAACCATTGTTCTGTCGCTCGAAAGATCAGAGGCTTGTGGCAACGCCAGCAGTGCGGATACTTGTGTTCCAGGTTGTGCCGCCCCATCAGCGCACCCTTTTCTGCAAGGAGTGCTTCGATCGGCGCGTTCGCCTTGAAGACGAACATGCCGTCATACTCAGGCAACCCATTGCGCAACTTGCCCTGTGCATCCACATCACAGGTCAATGGAAGTTCGTAGCGAAGACCCGTCGCAAAATCATCGGGTCCATGGGCTGGGGCCGTGTGGACTGCGCCGGTGCCTTGGTCGGTCGTCACATAGTCTGCCGTTACGCCAAGAATCTCCCGGTCAAGAAACGGATGCGCAAACGTGGCGCGGTCCATCCTGGATCCATGAAAGGTTGCGATCACTTTCGCATGAGTGAGATTGCCAACCAGATTGCAGGCCTCTCGGACCTGCTCGAGGAGCGCCTCGGCAACGATATAAACATCGTTCCCATCCTCCAAAGCTACATACTGAATCTCCGGGTTGAACGCGACCGCCATGGATGCCGGCAAGGTCCAGGGCGTCGTCGTCCAGATGATCGTCCACACATTCTTGCCACAAAGTTTGGGATCGATCTTCTCCGGCGCGCTTGTTAGCTTATATCGCACGTAGACGCTCGGCGACGTATGCATCTCGTATTCCACTTCAGCTTCCGCGAGTGCTGTGTGGTCATGAGAGCACCAGTACACCGGCTTCAGTCCCTTGTAAACGAAGCCCTTCTCGTAAAACCCATAAAAGGTCTCGAGGATCTGCGCCTCGTAGGGGAAGTCCATCGTCGCATAAGGCTTCTCCCACCGGCCGAGGACCCCAAGCCTTTTGAACTGGGAGCGCTGCAGGTCAACGAATTTCGCTGCATACTCCCTGCAGGCCTTGCGGACCGCGACAGGATCCATCTCTAACTTCTTGCCGCCAAGCTTCTCATCGACCTTGATCTCGATAGGCAGGCCATGGCAATCCCAACCCGGCACATAGGGGGCGTCAAAACCAGCCATCGTCTTCGTTTTTACGACAAAATCTTTTATGCACTTGTTCAAGGCATGACCGAGGTGAATCGCACCGTTGGCATAGGGCGGCCCGTCATGCAGAATGTACTTTGGAGCCCCTGCACGGGCCTTGCGAATCTGGTCGTACAGGCCTGCCTCATCCCATTGTGCCAACCGAAGAGGCTCATTCTGGGGTAAATTCGCTTTCATCGCGAAGTCAGTCTTGGGGAGGTTTAACGTCCCTTTGAGGCTCTTTTTCTTGTCATCTTCAGACATCAACATCTCCAGGTTCGTACGGCCAACAACGGGTTCCGGTTACAACTGAACAAACTTCTATTGTAAAGGCCCGTGAAGCCGTGCTGCCCTGTTCCGCCGGAGGCACCCTTTGAAATAAATGCCGGTTAGCTACTTTTCCGCGACATGCGTCTAATTAGGCAGAGCAAACCTGGGTAAGAGTTTGTAGAATGGACCAGGGACTTGGCGATGCACCTTCCGGTAGCTGAAGGGTGTGTCTGCCCCAGGCAGTTGAAGATTAGAAGAGAAGACCGCGCCGAGACCCGTTTCGCCTATGCCTAACATTGATACCCTTCCGCCTCCCCCCACCAACCAGGTCGATTCCGATCACGGAGTACCAGCGCCCCAGAAGGTGGTTGAGCCGGTGCGTCTCAGCGGGGAGATCAAGGAACAAGGCGTCTTTGGATCACTGATCTCAAGTGTTCGCGATGCCTTCTTTGCCCCTAAACTTCCGCCGCTCGTCCTGCAGTCCAAGCCGATAGCTGTCCTCGATCGCATGGCGATCAAGCGCAGCCCCGCCTCAACCGCGTTCGCTGTCGGCGCCCACGTAGTCATCATCCTGCTCGTTGCGCTCTTTATTGCCAGCCAAGTCAAAGTGCTCGCGCCGTCCAAAAAGGACGCTTCCGCTGTCGCACTAACTCCCCCGCCACCGATTGCGCCGAAGCTCGAGCAGATTGGCGGCGGTGGCGGCCAGCATGACCTCGCGCCTGTGAGCAAGGGACGGCTACCCGACCTCGCTCAGAAGCAGCTGACTGCCCCCAAGGCTCCGCCAACAGTTGCTCCCAAGCTGGCTATGGTTCCGACCGTCGTGGTGCAGAAGGACCTCAATCTCGCCAACAACCAGATGCCCAATTTAGGCATGCCCAATTCCACGCTGGTAGGAAACTCGCTCGGCAATGGGACTGGCACCGGAATCGGTTCGGGCAATGGTTCAGGCATCGGGCCGGGATCGGGTGGTAACACGGGCGGCGGCGTGATGCATATCGGTGGTAACGTCACCAAACCGATCGTTCTTTACCAACCCGAAGCGGAGTTCTCCGAAGAGGCGCGCAAGGCGAAGTTCTCCGGAAACGTGGAAGTCTACCTGTGGGTTGATCCGGACGGTAAACCCTCTCACATTCGCGTGGTTCGCGGGGTGGGAATGGGTTTGGATGAGAAAGCTGTGGAAGCAGTTCGTCAATATCGCTTTAAGCCCGCCATGAAAGATGGCAAGCCTGTTCAGGTCGACTTATATATTGACGTCAACTTCCAGATTCTCTAACTAGAGCGCGACCGTTGCGAGCGTTCCAGCTTCGGCGCACGCCGCAATCTCATCGAAGGTGAGATTTTCGGCTGGACTTCCGGTCTCTTCCTTCCAGCGCAGAAACAGCCTCCCATAGCTTTCGGTAGTCCGCAGTTCGGGCGCGATGCATAGCTTCTCAAGCATCGTATCGATCCACGCTGGTTGGCCTTCGAGCTCTGCCCAAACACCTATCGGCGTCTCGTCCAGAACCAAGTGGCCTTCGTCCATCTCCCATTCCGTGCGGAACTTCTCGTAACGGAATACCGGGCCATAACCTAGCTGAGTGAAGATCTCCGCCAACGCGTCGCCGTCTTCTACAACGCTCTCGGTCTCGATTCGGGTCTTGTAACGCAAATCTCCATCGCCGCCTTCTGCCTGGCGCTTATGCGTTATCGTGCAGCGGTCTCCATAGTGCCGAAGTCGCAGGATCTGCCTTCGCAAGCGGAGCTGCCGGTCGGGAGAATCGTAGAGGACGTTGCTCTCGAAGGTGCGTTCCGTTACCAGCTTGAACCCGAGCGCGCCAGCTGTTGAGCGAAGCGCTGGAATATCCGCCACCGAAAACTTCAGCTCGATCTCTGCAGCCTGCATGGCGTCAGTATACGTCTGGAATCGTGCGCCGAAGGCAGCCATTTGGGCCTGTGGAATACGCGGAAACGGCGCGGTATTCGCTAGGATGAGAAGTCAGCCATGTCTGCAACGCTCCATCTCGACTTCTCCGATCCGACGGATCTCACGCAGGCGGCATTGCTGCTCCGCGATGGAGGGCTTGTAGCTTTTGCGACCGAGACGGTTTATGGCCTTGGGGCCAATGCGTTATCGGCGGAAGCAGTCGCCAGTATCTTCGTTGCCAAGCACAGACCCTCCTGGGATCCACTCATCGTGCATCTCGCTTCAGTTGAGCAGCTTAGCCAAGTAGCCGAGGTCCCGGCGAAGCTGGCGGAGCGGGTCGCCGCACTGGCCGGCGCCTTCTGGCCCGGACCTTTGACGCTGCTTCTCCCACGGAACTCGGCCGTCCCGGACGCGGTCACGGCCGGTCGGGAGTTGGTCGGGGTTAGGGTTCCGTCGCACCCGGCGGCGCGGGCGCTGCTGGCGGCGGCGGGTGTTCCCGTGGCTGCGCCGAGTGCCAACCTTTTTGGGCATACCAGCCCGACGACGGCTGCGCACGTGCTGGCAGACCTGGACGGGCGCATCGATGCTGTGCTTGACGCTGGGCCGACGTCGATCGGGGTCGAGTCCACTGTGCTTGATCCGACGCAGACGCCGATGGTGCTCTATCGTCCGGGCGCGGTCACTGCAGAGCAACTTACCGCAGTTACGGGCGTTGCCGTCGAGGTGTTCCTTCCGACCACAGAGGCGCAACCTGCGTCGATGCCATCGCCCGGAGTGGGCATTCGCCACTACGCTCCACGCGCCCGGTTGGTATTGGTGGAAGGCTCCTTGACGACGCTTCACACCGCGCTCGCGGAGGCCGAAGCTGCCGATCACGGTGGGAAGATTGGCGTGCTTCTCCCTGAGGGCTGGACCTTGAACGCAGATGCAGAGATCCGGAGATGGGGACGATGGAATGATCCCGAAGCGCTTGCAGCCGGGCTGTTTGCCGGCTTGCGAGCGCTCGATGATTCAGGGGTGTCTGTGATTCTGTGTCCGCTACCCGAAGCTGGCGGGATCCGGGACGCCATCCGCGACCGCCTTCAGAAGGCTGCGCGACCCGCTTAGCCGCTACTTCATGATGCTATTCGCTGCATGCGCGTCGCTGGTCTTGTAGAGATACTTGATGGCAGCTTTATAGACCAGGACGCGCGTGCGCCCGGCGCGCATCTTCACGGTGCATCGGTCATACCACTGGATGATGCCCTGCAGCTGCTCTCCGTCCTCAAGTACGACGGTCATCTCGGTCTGCTGCTGCATCTGCTTCTGAAAGTAGAACGCTTCGGCGTGAGAACTCTCCGGGGTTCCGTGGGTATCGGAGATCATGGCGTGAGTCAGAGGATCTTCGGTGTGCACGGGATCGCGGCGACGCTCTACGGGGGGAAGCTGTGGGCGTACCAGCTTGCGCGTTCCGTTGAAGGTGTTGTCGTCAGCGCGGGTAGCGGTCCTGGTTTCCATCTTTGCTCTCTTTACCGGCATTGCGTCTTCTCCCTCGAGCACTACACAAATGAGCGCTGCGAAGAAGCCGCTGGGAAGGGCTGAAACGACAGCCCTGGTGAGACACGGTGTACTGTGCCCTGGTTCCTTTCAAGTGCGTTGATTGGAACGTTTGATGATGAGACGAGCGACAAGGGTTGTTCGTTGCAGGAGCTAGCGCCGGCTGCCTTCGAGCTCGACGGTGAGGGCGTCGAGACTGAGGGAACGCAAGAGGTTACGGCGCATGCCGCTCTGGACGGCGTCCATGGCACGCACGGCCTGTTCGATCCACTCGAAGGTGAAGGTGTCGGCGAGGCGTTGGAGGTCGGCACGCTTGTCGATGTTGCGGACGCGATCCTGCGCGCCCGATTGAAGCAGCAGAATGTCCTCGAGCAGGCTTGAGAGGGCGCGGAGGAGCGCGGTAGTTTTCGTTTGGCCCTCGGCGCCCGCGCGGTAGGCCTCGGTCATGCGGAAGAGGGTGGAGTGATCCTGTGCTCCGCCGGAGCGCTCGGCGGTGTGGAGGATTGTTAGCGCATCGTTGCGGGCCGCGGCGTATTCGGCGAGGTTGAAGCTGAGAGCGCGGCCTGCGGCGCCTTCGCTGAGGCGTGCGGTGAGCTCGCGCTCTGTCTTGTTGAGTTCGGGGCGGCGAGCTGCGAGGAGCGTGGCTATCTCGTCGGCGGGTAAGGCTCCGAGGTGCGCTAAGGCGCAGCGGGAGCGGATGGTGGGCAGCAACTCGCCGAGATTCTCGGCGAGGAGGACGATGTGGACGTGCGGTGGTGGTTCCTCGAGGACCTTGAGGAGGGAGTTTGCTGCTTCTTTCATGAAGGCTGCAGAGGTGATGATGAAGACCTTGGCTCGGGCTTCGGCAGGCAGGTGGTGTGCGCGATTGATAAGGGTTCGGATTTGGCCGAGCTTGATGAGGAGCTGCGGCGGATCGGGTGGGACGATGAGCACGTCAGGATGCGTCTGGACCAGGACGCGGGTTTCTTTTTTGTCGACCTCGCGCATCTCCTCGCGGGCGGTTACCGCCTCCTCAATTTTGGTGTCGAGGTCTGAGCTCTCGGCTATGCGGGTGCAGTTGCGGCAGTGGCCACAGAAGGCGGCTAGCTGCTGGCCGGCGTGGGGAGCTTCGGTGGCCATCTCGCGGGGCTGATTTTCGCACTCGAGTGCCATCGTTAGTAGGAGCGAGAGCGTGTACTTTCCAGCACCGCGGGGGCCGAGGAGGATGAGGGAATGCGGGAGGCGGTCGGCGGCGATGGCGGCGCGGAGGCTCTCGACCGTGGAGTGGTTGCCGATGAAGTCGTGGAAGGTGGAGGGAAGCGGCACGCTTTCAGACTACCTCGTCCTTGGTGCGCTCCGAGGTGGCGGGGTACTCCCTCCCCCCCAAAGTATGACTTTTGCGGCAAAGTAGTCTAAGCAGGCCGGTTACGACCGAAAGTACCCCCTTCGTCATGTGGATTATGTGGGTAGGTCTTTCACTTCAGGTAGGTTAAGTCCCAAAGTATGACCTTGGCAGGGTTGAGTTGTGGCGTGGCTCTTCTGTTTCGGTAGTTTAGGCGTGAAAGTTCCCTTTTTGGCTTGGCAGCGGATGGGAAGGGACTGCAATCCCTTCGTATAGGTTCGGCTGGCGGACCATGGTATGGGGTGCTAGTTAAATTCTAGTCCTTCGGCGGGGGTGATTATGCCAAGTTTTGAAAATATAAATCGCCAATGTTGATAGGGGTTTCGGAGGTTTTGGAGTGGTTGGGGGGCTTGACAGGTTCCTGCGCGGGCGGCGCGGCGGTGAAGCGGGTGGTGCGGGGTGCGGGGTGCGGGGGAAGGCAATTCGGTCGTTACGCCTGCGGCTTCACTCCGGCCTTCGGCAGAGCGGTAAAAAGCCCTATTTGGTGGCGTTTCCCCTAGGGCTTCGCCCTAGGCTGGTATATGTCGGGCCGTTGGCCCTCTAGTGCAACCGCAAGGCTGCGGTCGCTCGTGGATGGGGCTAGCGGGTGGGTTCGGGGCGCATCATCATCGGGAATTTGGGGCGGAGGGTGATTTTGGCTTGGGGGATTACGGGGTAGGTGGGGAGGAAGCTGAGGCGCCAGCGTTGGGCGATGGTGGCTAGCGAGAGGACGCCTTCCATCCAGGCGAAGCCTTCGCCGATGCATTGGCGGCGGCCTCCTCCAAAGGGGAAGTAGACGAAGCGGGGGCGGTCGGCTTTGGCTTCGGGGGTGTGGCGCTCGGGGCGGAAGGCTAGCGGGTCGGGCCAGAATTCGGGCGAGCGGTGCATGACGTATTGGCTGAAGAAGAAGTGGGTGTCGGGCGGGAAACGGTAGGGGCCTAGCTCGATGGGGACGGTGGATTGGCGGCCCATCGCCCAGGCAGGGGGGTAGAGGCGCATGGATTCTGCGAAGACCATCTCTGTGTATTTGAGGCGGGGATAGCTGTCGACGGTGGCCGTGGTCGTGCCGAGGACTTCGTTGACCTCCGCGTACATCTTGTCTGCCGCTTCGGGGTTCTGGCTTAGGAGGTACCAGGTCCAGGTGAGAGCGTTGGCGACCGTCTCGTAGCCGGCGAGGAAGATGGTGAGGAGTTCATCGCGGACTTGGGTGTCGGTCATCGCGGAGCCGGGGGTGGAAGTCTTCGCCTGTCTTCCCGGGTCCCCAGGTGCGAGGGACCCGGGGCACCCAGATTGTTGGGAGACGGATTGTGGGGGGTCGGATTGTGCGGGGTTCGGAAGGGGACCTTCGTCGCGGGCGGCCATGAGCATGCTGAGGAGGTCGCCGCGTTGTTCTAGTTGGTTCCGACTGAGGGAGCGGCGGCTGGCGATCATGGTGGCGATGACCGCGTCGAGCTTGGCGCGGGAGCGGCGGAACTTGATGACGCCGGGGATGGGCAGGTGGAGGACGCTCTCGAGACGGGGGAAGGCGACGAGGAAGTTGTAGAGGCCCATGATGGTGTTGACTTCGTCGCGGACGGCGAGCACGTCGGCGGTGACTTCGGAGTCGAAGAGGGTGCGGGCTACGATGTGCAGGCTTAGCTGCATCATCTCGTCGTTTATGTCGATGGACTGGCCAGAGGTAAAACGCGCGGCGGATTCCTGGGCGCTCGTGACGATCTGGTCCGCGTAGCCGGCGATGCGCTGGCGGTGGAAGGCGGGGGCGACGATGCGGCGCTGCTGCATGTGGATGGGGTCGTCGGAGGTGATGAGGCCTTCGCCGAGGAGGATCTTCATGCGCTTGAGGGTGCGCTCGCGGACGAAGCTGCCGACCTGGGTGACGAGGATCTCGTTGATGTAGTCGGGGTCGTTGACGAAGACGATGGTGGTGCCCATGAAGCGGTAGTGGGCGATCGGGCCGAAGGTTTTGTGGAGGTGCTCGAAGAGGGGGATGGGTTCGCCGAAGCTGACCCACTTGCGGCGGAAGTAGAAGGGGAGCGCGCGGCGAAGGCCGGCGGGGAGGCGCCACTCGCCGAGGGTGCGGGCGGGGGTGTAGTCGTACTCTTTTTCGAAGTCGCGCATGGTCCTCAGCTGAGAAGGCAAGAGCAGAGGCTTTGACGCAAAGTGCGCAAAGTTTGCCAAGTTTCGCCACGTATATCGAGCAAGGGAAGAAGCAGATTCCCGGAGGGAATGACAGAAAGAAAAGCGAGGACAAGAACAGATGGTTGGTTGATGGACGTCATCACGGTTCGTGGCGCGAGGGACGCTCGATTTGTTGCAGGCGCTGGCGCACTACATCAAGGATGCGCTCGTGGATGGTGGCGATGGGGGCTTCTTCGGCGAATACCGATACGCGGCTTTGATCGCGTCGCGCGATCTCTCGATATTGTTCATAGACTCGCGTGTAGAACTCATCGCCTTCGCGCTCGAAACGATTTTCGTCGGTGCCGGCTTGCTGGACGTGGCGGTCGTTGCGGCGGCGGGCGCGCTTGAGGGAGGCGGCTAGCGGGGGAAGCAAGAGGATGGTGAGGTCTGGCTGGACGTTGTTGCAGACCGCGCGGTGCATGGTGAGGATGCGGTCGGAGCCGAGGTTGCGGCCGGCGCCCTGGTAGGCCTCGGAGCTGTCGGTGTAGCGATCGCAGAGGACGATGGCGGCGTCGGCTAAGGCAGGGAGGATGATTTGGCGGAGGCTCTGCGCGCGGTCGGCGAACATGAGGGCCATCTCGGCTTCGGGGGCGATGGCGCCCAGGTCGGACTCGCTGCGGGAGTCGAGGAGGATGGAGCGGATGCGGTCGCCGAGGGGCGTGCCGCCGGGCTGGCGGAGAGTGACGACGCGGTGGCCGTCGGCTTCGAGCGCGGCGGCGAGGTGTTTGAGCTGCGTAGTTTTGCCCGAGCCGTCGAGGCCTTCGAAGGTGATGAAAAGGCCGCGGTTCGGGATTGGGATGGAAGCTTGGCTCACGATGCGAGTCTACTGCACTGGCCGGTGGGCTTACCTATGAGGACGATGAGGCATCCTACTTGATGGAGACGGAGAACGCGGCGCCTTCGGAAAGGAAGTCGCATGGTCATGGCCATCTTGATTATTTTTCTGGCAATTCTTTCTGTTTTCTTTCTTGCGCTGGCTTGGGGAGCGAGTGAACCTCGGCCTGTGGAGACTGGGCGGCGTCGCTACTCGGCAAACCCGCGAAGCCCGAAGATGGGCAGGGCGGGGGAGCTTGTTACAACGAAGGCTCTAATTTGAGCGTAGGTTTGACTGCCACGTTGCGGTGGCGGGGGTGATGGTGGTGGTGAGGGTGCCTTCTTGGCCTTCGGTGAGGGCGGGGCCGGGGACGGTGTGCTGTTGCTGTGCTGCGTCGGTCCAGAGGATCTTGGTGGGGCCGTCGCCGAGGATCTTGAAGCGGTAATGGTAGGTGGCGCCGGCGGCTAGGGTGTCGACTCCAAAGCTGGCGGTGGGGTAGTCGACTTCTACCAGGGTGATGGGATTAGTGGTGAGGTTGCGGATGTCGATGGAGACGTAGTGGGAGTGGCAGCCGGTGAGGGCCGCGAGAGCGAGGATCGCGAGCGAGCAATGGAAGATAGTGCGGTTGGGGCAGAGCCTCATGGCGTTAGGGTACCAGTCGGATTGGGGATGGGGTATTTGGGGAAGGCCCAGGGCTAAAGCCCATTTGACTCGGAGGAAGTGATTCAGGGGGCTAAAGCCCCCTGCTAATCCTGTGAAACAAGGAGAGGCCAGGTCGGTTGCCAAAAGGTTCGAACGATTGTGCGGAGGCGGAGTTCGTCGGGGTCCTTCGGCTTCGCTCAGGATGACAGAGTTTGGGCGGGAGAAGCAGATCCTCCGCCTGCGGCGAAGGATGACAAGTTTTGGGGCGGGTTAGCTTTGGGGGCGGATTAGCTTTGGGAGCGGGTTAGGTTTAGGGGGGAGTTATTCGTCGGTCTTGAGGTGCTTCTCCAGGAGGGTGACGCGCTTGAGGAGGTCGGGAAGGCGGTGGAGGGCGGCTACGGTGCGGAGCCAGGTGCGGTTGTCGGTGGCGGGGTAGCCGCTTACGATGGCGCCGGGAGCGACGTCGGAGGGGATGCCACTTTGCGCCGTGGCGACTGCGCCGTCGCCGATGGTGAGATGGCCGGCGACGCCGACCTGGCCGGCGAGGATCACGTTTTTCCCGACCGTGGTGGAGCCGCTGAGGCCGGTTTGGGAGCAGAGCAGTGTGTTTTGGCCGACTGTCGAGCCGTGGCCTACCTGAACGAGGTTGTCGATCTTGACGCCGGTGCCGATGCGGGTCTCGCCTACCGAGGCACGATCGACGCAGGCGTTGGCCTGGACTTCCACGGCGTCTTCGAGAACCGCGGGGCCGGACTGAACGATTTTGGTCCAGTGGCCATCCGCATTCTTGGCAAAGCCGAAGCCGTCGGCGCCGATAATGGCACCGTTCTGGAGGACGACGTCGTCGCCGAGCTGGCAGCCTTCGCGAACGACGGCGTGGGCGTGGGCGAGGAAGCGGTCGCCTACACGGACTCCGTCGTAGAGAACAGCGTGGGGGAGGAGGACGGCGTCGTCGCCGATGTGGCAGTGCTCGCCGATGACGACATAGGCTCCGAGGTGGGCGCGGACGCCGATGCGGGAGGTGTGGCCGATGACCGCGGTGCGATGAATGCCGGGCTCGTAGTAGGGCGCGGGGTGGAAGATCTCGATGGCGCGGGACCAGGCTAGGTAGGGATTGGGGGTGCGGAGGGTTGGGGCCTGGATGGTGGGGAAGCTGGGCTCGACGATGAGGGCGGCGGCGTGGGTGGTGCGTGCCTGCGCGGCGTACTTGGGGTTGGCGACGAAGGTGAGGTGGGTGGGGCCGGCGGTTTCGATGCCGGCAACTCCGTTGACCGCGCGCTGGGATGCAGACTCGAGGGTCTGGCCCTCGCCTGCAACCAGTTCGGCTTTCAGATGCTTGGCTAACTCGCCGAGGTTCATAGTGCGAATTTTACTCGTCGAAGAGGGTGGGTTGCGTGTCGGATGTCACCGGACGTTTGGACTTGGTTCCGGATTGGGCTGCGCGCTGGGCGGCAAAGCGGAGGGAGGGAGCCGTGACGAAGCCGAGGACCTCGATGGATTGGAGGGCCATGCGGGGGACGAAGAGACGGAGAGTGTTGGAGCGCGGGTCGGGTGGGGTAAGGAAGAGGCCGTGGTCGTCGAGGAGGGTGTCGGCGAAGGCGAGGTCGAGGGTGGTGAGGCCTTCGAGGAGCTCGTCGTCGCGGAAGGTGAGCTTGAGCCAGATGCCGTCGCCGCGGGGGCGGGCGGGGAAGGTCATGCGGCCGATGCGCTCGGGGTCTGTCTTATCGTCGAGGTTGAAATCCCGCACGTACGCTATGCGCTTCAGCGTCTTGATGGGGTAGGGAGTCAGGCGGCCATCCGTTTCCATGAGGGTGATTTGGCCGTCGCGCAGGAAGCCGGCCTGGGGAAGGTATCCCCAAGCGAGTTCGTTCGAGAAGCTGCGAAGAATGACTTTCTTCTGAGCGGGAGCCATGGTGGGTGGGTGGGTGACGTTGCTGACACCATGATAGAGCCGTGGCGGGTGGGTTTGGGTAGGAGCAGGCAAGGTTGCTGAAAACGGCGTTTCTCGGACGTAATGTATCTCGCGCGGCGTCTTGCTCGAGACACTTGCTTCGATGGGTTCCGGTGCCGCTCGCACTATCTCTATCTCTGTGTACAGACTTCAACAAAGTTATTGATGTGACCAAAAAGGCATTGTAAAAATTCTTGCCTTCTGCTTGCATTTGTCGGCGTAAGGAGTCTAGGCTAACCCTCGAAATACGACGTATCCGTTCGTGCTTTTCCACTAGGAGGCAAGTTAACGGTGACAAATCCTACCTTCGCAAATCTTTCCTCAGCCCTTCCCACCGAGTCAATTCAAGGACTCGCCAGCCACTTCGGGGCTTCGCCCACCACCATCGGCACCGGGATCCAGTCGTCGATAGCCGCAGTTGTCAACGGTCTTGCACAGCGATCCGGCGACCATGGCTTTCTCAGCCAGTTTTTGAACTCGGCTTCAGCGACACCGGCGAATGCAGTGGGTTCCGCACTGTCCAGCGGTTCACTGACCAATCCCACCTCGAGTTTTTTCACGGGCGGATCGCAGCTGCTCTCTACCATCTTTGGAGGCCGGCTAGGCTCGATTACGGAAGCGCTTGGCAGCCAGACAGGGCTGCGTGGTGCGGGCGCCACCGCACTCCTGGTGCTGGGCGTTCAGACGGTCATCGGCTTCGTTGGCGGAAAGGTCCGCGATGGCAGCCTGAATGCGAGTAGTTTCCCCGGCTTTCTGGCGCGCGAAAGTGACGCGTTGAAAGGGTTCCTGCCGGCGGGCTTCCACCAACAGCCTGTGCCTGTTGCACCGCATGTCAACCCAGTCGTAGCTCGGCCCGTGCTCGAAGAGAAGCGGAGCTCGATTCTGCCCTGGCTGCTCGGCCTGTTGCTGCTTGCGGTTGTGCTGGGCTTCTGGTGGTATCACTCGCATCAGACTGAAGTTGTGACTCAGCCAGTGACCGTTCCCGCTGTAACGACTCCAGCCACGATCACTTCGTCTAACGGGGTCAACCTTGGCGGGTTAGTCGACGTCACCTTGCCAGATGGGACTGTCATTCACATCCCGGAGCTCGGAGTCGAGAGCAAGCTTCTTGCGTTTATCAAAGATCCGACGCGGAGTCCTGACAAGACTACGTGGTTTGACTTCGACCGACTGCTGTTCGACACGGGCTCTGCTACGCTGCAGCCGCAGTCGCAGGATCAACTCAACAACATCGCAGCGATTCTCAAGGCCTATCCCGCTGTGCACCTCACCATTGGCGGCTACACCGATAACACAGGGGACGCGGCGCAGAATCTGAAACTCTCGCAGGATCGCGCCGACAGTGTTGTGCAACAGTTGGAGACCGCGGGCATCGGCGCAGACAGGCTGGTAGCGAAAGGGTACGGAGAAGATCACCCGGTAGGGGACAACTCGACTGCAGATGGTCGCGCTGCCAACCGGCGCATCTCCATGTTGGTCACCGCGAAGTAGCGATGCGACTCCTGGATTGCCACGAGGTCTTGGTGTGGCTGCCGTGGCTTCCAGGAGTGGCGTTTCCGGTGCGCGTTGTGGGGTAGTGGAGGCGACGGCGGTTTGCGGAGTCAACATAACGACAGCAAGTTATCTGCGCCTTGGGCTGGTTGTGTTGTTGCTCTGGGGGCCAGGTCTTTCCGCGCAGCAAAACGGGTCTGCGGCCAAGGTGCAGATGGTCACGGTGGAACCGGGTGTGCAGCTGGAGGTGCTGGATTGGGGCGGGTCGGGACGGCCACTAGTCTTCCTTGCGGGGAATGGAGATACAGCCCACAGCTTCGACACGTTTGCGCCGAAGTTTACGGGGCAGGACCACGTTTATGGGATCACGCGCAGAGGGTTCGGTGTGTCCAGCAATCCTGCGCCGGTGAATGGGAACTATTCTTCCGATCGCCTGGGAGATGATGTCCTCGCTGTGATGCAGGCGCTGGGGATTGAGCGGCCGGTGCTGGTGGGTCACTCGATGGCGGGCGAGGAGTTGAGCTCCGTGGGGAGCCGTTTCCCGGGAAAGGTTGCGGGCCTGATCTATCTCGATGCCGCTTCCAGCCGTGCCTTCTATGATCCATCGCATCCTCAGCTTGAGATTGAGATGAATGACATCAAAGGGCGTATCGACCAGATTGAAGCAGGCGGGGTGGATGAACAGGAGAAGTTGCGAGAACTCGAAACCGCGGTCGCGCGGTTTGAGAGCATTCTGCACGAGGATAATGAAGACCTGAAGTCGATGCCACCGTTGCCGCCGCGGTCGCCGATCGGGGCGGCACTCAACTTTGGTGTTAAGCGATACACGTCGATCCATGTTCCGGTGCTTGCGATCTTCGCTTGCCCGCATGATTGGAGTCGCTTTTTTGCGAACGACGCGAAGACGAGGGCGGCACGTGTAGCCGCAGATACGGTCGAATGTAATGCGCGGGCTGACGCCATCACACGCGGTATCCCAGGCTCCACTGTGGTGCGCATTCCCAATGCCGACCATTACGTTCATCGGTCGAATGAAGCGCAGGTGATTGAGGAGATGAAGAAGTTTCTTGATGGCCTGAAGTGACTGAAACTCTTGATCGAGTGCGCTCTGCTTTTTTGCACAAAAGGGCGATGAGTTGCCCGTTTTAACGGCGGAAAAGCTCTTGAATTAACGCGCAAGTCCCTTGTTATCAGTGGCTGAATCCTGAATGGTTCGACGATACCGCTCTTTGCCGCGGTTCTAGCGTCAAAGGATAAAGCTTCTCGCTGAGATTCACCCATTGTGGGTGCGTGGCGAGGAGGACGGTCGCGATCCGCGGAGCTGTACACCTGCTGACCGGTCAACTAACTACAAGGGAGTAATGCATGCATATACAGCGTCAGCTTAGAACTACCCGTAGCTTGGCACTATCTTTGGCGATGGTGACATCGCTTGGTCTTGCGGCGGTTGCGCAGGACGCGACGGTTCAGGGCATGGTGATCGGAAGAAATGGTCCGCAGATGGCCGTAAAGACAGCCGACACACCGAGGCTCATCGTGCTTCTATCGGACAGCACCAAGGCTACGCAAAAGGGTGGCTTTCTTGGGATGGGCGGAAAAGACCTCGGCGTCGAGGCTTTGGTTCCTGGCCTGTCGGTAAAGGTTGAGGGGGCGTATAACCCCGATCACCAGTTGCTGGCGAAGAAGGTTGTCTTCTCGAAGGGTTCACTGAATACGGCACGAGCCATTGATGCGGGTCTGGACCCTGTGAACGCGAAGCTTGGGGAACAGCAGGATCAGCTGGCGAGCAACAAGCGGGATATTTCAAGCGCCCAGGATCAGCTTGCGAAGAACTCGCAGGATATCGACGCGACCAAGCAGGGACTTGCGACGACTACCCAGGCGACCACACAGAACACGACGCAGATTGGACAGACAAACACGCGGATCGGCACGCTGGATCAATACGATACCAAGGACAGCATGACCATCAACTTCGCCAATGGGCGAGCGACGGTCAAGCCGGCGGACAAGGACGCGCTGACGGACTTTGTGAAGTCGGCTGCCAATACGCCGGGATTCATGATCGAGGTGCAGGGTTATGCCTCGACCGTCGGTTCAGCAGCGTTGAACCAGAAACTGAGCGCGGAACGTGCTGACGCTGTGCTGGCGATCATTCAGCAGTCAGGCGCTGTGCCGATGACGAGAATCCTGGCGCCGGCCGCAATGGGCACCAGCAACCAGGTTGACGCCGATCACACGCGGAAGGCGCAGGCTCAAAACCGGCGCGTCGTGGTGACCATCGTGGTCAACAAGGGAATCGTTGGCTCAACGGGCAGTTAAGCGCTTTTAGGCTGGTTATTCAAGGTGGTCTGAAGGGCTACCGCTTCTCGGCAATTTCACGCGATAGTGTGGCGAACGTAAGGTTCGTGCACTATCGCGTTGCTGCGTCTGGACCCCGGATGGACGGTGGGTTTAGGGAACTTGGTCGTTTCGATGCGAAGTGACCCTTATCCAGTGCAAAACAGTAGCCAAGTGCCTGAAAAGGGTGTAGAATTGGGCGTTGTGTCACTAGGTTACAACTCTGTAAACGATTGATATGCCGCAAGTTAGGGCGGGCGCTTGAGGTGCCGGCGGCCGCTCGGAGCAACGTACAACTCTCATGGCTGACTACATTTATCTGCTGCAGACCCGCCTTACGCCGTACCAACAATCCGCCCTCGAACATGTTCGCCAGGTAGCCAAGGCTCGCGCGATGACCGTATTTCTGGTCGGCGGAGCGGTGCGCGACCTTACCAGCGGCAGCCCGATTCGCGACCTGGATTTCGCTGTCCAGGGCAATGCGACCAAGCTCAAGAAAGAGCTGCAGAAGGCTGGCGGGGTGGTGATCGGAGAAGACGAACCGACGCAGACTCTTTACTTTACCTTTCCGGGCGGGGTTCGCCTGGAGGTTGGGTCGACGCTGTGGGCGACGTATCCGAAGCCGGGCAAGCCGGTGTATAAGGCGGCTCCGATATTGGATGATCTGCATCGCCGCGACTTCACGGCCAATGCGATGGCGCTGTCGCTGAACGAGGGATCGTTTGGGCTGCTGATGGATCCGCTGAATGGTGTGGCGGATATTGAGAATCGCGAGCTGCGGCTGGTGTCGAACTACGGGTTTATTGAAGATCCGGCGCGGATGATCCGGGCGGCTCGATTTGGTGCGCGGCTGGGTTGGCAGATGGAAGAGAAGACTCGGCAGCGGTACGAGAATGCGAAGGGCGACAACGCGATTGCGGCGCTGAGCACGACGCTGCACCACTATGAGCTGGAAGAGATTTTTCATGAGGAAGATCCGCTGCGGGTGCTGAAGCGGCTGGAGGCCGAGGGCTGGGCGAAGTCGCTGTTCCCGGCGTGGACGTCGGGGAAGGCGAACGAGGCGGAGCTGGATAAGCTGCGCGACACGATTGGGCGGCTGGAATCGATGGGGATCTATCCCGATCCGTCCGCTGCGTACTTTCCGCTACTGACGGCGAAGCTTGCGCCGAAGGATGTGACGGAGCTCAAGAAAAAATTTGCGCGGCCCGGATTTGCGGAGCAGATTCCTGCGCTCGAAACGGACACAAAGGAGTTTGCAACGCTGTTTACGAGCAAGGCGGCTGCTGCGCCTTCGGACGCTTGGAAGATGCTGTTTGCTGCCCGGCCGGAGGCTGTGCTGTGGCTGGCACATACGACCAAGAGCGCTCCGCTGAAGGCGCGGTTTGAGGCGTTCTTCAATGACTGGTCGCAGGCTCGGCAGAAGATTCCGTACCAACTGATGCAGGAGATGCGGATCACGCCTGCGCTGCCTGGCTATCACGAGTTGGTGGAGAAATTGTTCTTCGCGGTGATGGACTCGAAGCTGGATACGCCGGAGGCAGCACGGGCGTTCCTTGAGCCGTTCTCTCCGCCAGCGCCACCACCTCCGGTGAACATGCGGCGGCGCGCGGTGAAGCGCGAGGCGAAAGTTCCGAAGCCGCGCGGGAAGAAGGCTGCTGCGGCGGTCGAGGATATTGATCTGGCGGCTGAGGGTGAGACCCCTGTAAGCACGCCGGTTGAGGGTGCGAAGGCGAAGGCTGCGGCGAAGAGTGTTGCAGCAAAGGCTGAGCCGGTTGCTGCGAAGGCTGCGCCCGTTGCGACTAAGGTTGTGGCGAAGGCGCTGGCGGTCAAGAAGGCGGTAGCGGCTAAGGTTGTCGCGAAGAAGGCTCCGGCAAAGGCTGCGGCGAAACCTGCGGCCAAGAAGGTTGTGGCGAAGGCTGTTTCCAAGAAGCTGGCGGCCAAGCCTGTCGTGAAGAAAGCTGGCAAGCTTGTGGCGAAGAAGGTGGTTGCCAAGAAGGCTGTGAAGGCGGTAGCGAAGAAGGTTGTCGCGAAGGCTGTTTCCAAGAAGCTGCCCGCGAAGCCGGTTGCGAAGAAGGCTGCCGTGCCGGCGAAGAAGAAGCCGGTGGCTAAGGCCAAACCGGTCGCGAAGAAGGCTGCGAAGCCCGTTGCGAAAAAGGTTGCCGGAAAGCCGAAACCGAAGTCCAGGCGGTAGGAGCGGGGCTAGCGGCGGAGCAGGTCGAAGGGTCACGAAGGGCTGATGCCCTGCGGAGCTTATTGGCTTTGCTCGCGGTACATACTCCTGCAACCGGGAACATGGGACAATCTAGCTATGATTTCTCCCAATGAACTACAGGCCATCCCCATCTTTGCGTGTTTAGAGGAAACAGCGCGGCAGCGGTTTGCCGAGCGTGCAGCGGACGTGCGTCTGCAACCAGAAGAGTGGCTGATTCGCGAGGGTGAGATCCCTAGCTTTTTCGTGCTGCTGGAGGGCAAGCTACAGCTGGTGAAGGAGATATTGGGGCGATCCCAGGATCTTGGGTACTACGAGCCAGGCGCCTTTTTTGGAGAGGTGCCGATTCTGCTGGGGGCGCCGTCGTTTGCGGCGGTGCAGGCGAAGGAGAAGTCCCGGGTAGCGCGGCTGGATGCGCAGCAATTGTTCGAGATGATCCAGACGTCGGCCGCATGCAGCGCTCTAATCCTGCAGACGATGACGGACCGTTTGATGAAGGTGCAACGGTATGCCCAGGAGGTGCCGACCTCGCGGGTGCTGCTGGTGGGTACGCAGTACGACCGCGACTGCCGGGACATTCGGCAGTTTCTTTCAGCGAATAGGATTCCGTATGAGTGGATTGATGCGGAGAAGGATTCCAACCGGATGCCGGTGTGCATGGCGGACGGGTATGACGGACCGGCGGTGGTTGTCGACAATCATTACTGCGTGGAGACGCCGACCGTGCGGAGCGTGGCCGAGGCGCTGGGGATTCGGACGCAGCCGCGGTATGAGGACTATGACGTTGTGGTGGTGGGGGCGGGGCCAGCTGGTCTGGCGGCGGGTGTTTACGGCGCTTCGGAGGGGTTGAAGGTGCTGATTGTGGAGCGGTCGGCGGCAGGCGGGCAGGCGGGGACGTCGTCGCGGATTGAGAACTATCTCGGGTTCCCGAATGGGATTTCGGGTGAAGACCTGAGCGATCGGGCGCTGAAGCAGGCGGGGCGATTTGGCGCGGAGATCGCGATGACGCGCTGCGTGGAGCATATCGAGCCACTGGGGGATGGGCGTTATTGCGTGGAGCTGGATGGCGGGCAGAGGGTGTCGGCGTGCGTGGTGCTGATTGCGACGGGCGTGGAGTGGCGGATTCTGGAGGCGGAAGGTGTTGGGCGCTTCCAGGGGCGCGGCGTGCTGTATGGCGCTTCACGGAACGAGGCTAGCAACGTTGTGGGGAAGCGGGTTGTCATTGTGGGCGGCGGAAACTCGGCGGGGCAGGCGGCTGTGTTCTTCGCCAACTACGCGGCGAAGGTTGTGGTGCTGGTGCGGGGGAAGGGGCTGGAGTTGACCATGTCGTCTTATTTGATCGATCAGATGGCGACGAAGAAAAACATTCACGTGGTGCCGTATACCGAGGTAGTGAAGGCGGAGGGCGACGACCATCTGGAGAGGGTGACGGTGCGTACGCGTCCGCCGGAGGGTGAGGAGACGACGGGAACGTACGATGTGGATGCGCTGTTCATTATGATTGGCGCGAAGGCGAGTACGCGCTGGTTGCCGGAAAGTCTGCAAAGAGATTCGAGTGGTTATCTGTGCACGGGGCGCGATCTCATGACATGGCCGCTGCAGGAGCGGGCGCCGTTTCCGCTGGAGACAAATCTTCCGGGCGTGTTCTGCGCGGGGGATGTGCGGCATGATTCGATCAAGCGGGTGTCGAGTGGGGTGGGTGAGGGAAGTATGGCGATTGCGTTCATCCACCAGTACCTGGCGCTGAATAATTTCTAAGGTGGCAGCCAGGGCTAAAGCCCTTTTGTCGGGATGGGGAGTAAGGGGGCTATAAAGCTCCCTGCTAATCCGGTAGAACGGTTACAGGTACCAGGGGATGTTGATGACGGTAATGCGGGGGTTGCCGCGCATCAGCAGCAGGAGCTTGAGGAGTTGGGCGCGCTGGTTGTGTAGCGGGGCCTGCCACCAGTGCTTCACGACCAGCTCGGGGACGAGGACGGCGATCTGGCACTCGGGGTGGTCTTGCTCAAGCTGGAGAATGTGATTGAGCAGAGGCGTGAGCACAAAGCGGTAGGGTGAGGCGAGAAAGACGAGCTTGGGGACGGGCAGGCCGGCTGCGGTGATGGGCTCGACGACGTTGCGCTGCCACATGGTTTCGACGTCGTGGCGAACTTCCTCGGCATCGACGTGCACGCCTTCGACGCGGTCCGTTAGCTTCATGGCGAAGCGTAGGCCTTTTTCACTGATGCGGGTCCAGCGATCGATCGGGACGACGACTATGGGGCGGTTGAGGTTGTCGATGTGGATGGGGCGATCGATGTTGATCTCTTGGGAGACACCGTCGTAGTGGCGACGAACGCCCGTCATGAGCAGGATGAGGGCGGGTACGAGGATGGCGGTGATCCAGGCGCCGTCCTTGAACTTTGCTACGAGAACGACGAGCAGGGTGATGCCGGTGGCGGTGGCTCCGACGGCATTGATGACGATGCGATGGGTGGAGCGCGGGCCGGGCTGGCGCATCCAGTGCACGACCATGCCGGCCTGCGAGAGGGTGAAGGCGAGGAAAGCGCCGATGGCGAAGAGCGGGATGAGACGGTCCGTGACGCCACCGAACGCGATGAGGAGTAGCGCGGAGAAGGTGACTAGCGCGTAGATGCCGTGGGAGTAGAGCAGTCGGCGGCCGCGGATGAGGAAGACGTGGGGGAGATAGTTACGCTGGGCGATGGCGCGGGTGAGGCGCGGGAAGTCGGCGTAGGAAGTGTTGGCGGAGAGGGCTAGGACTAGCAGGATGGAGCCGATGCCGACGTAGTAGAACCAGCCACGGCCGAGAACCGCGGAGATGAGCTGGGAGAGGATGCTTTGATAGCCGGTGCCGGTGGGATCGGTGGCCCCGATGTTGTAGGCGCGGCAGAGGAGCGCGATGCCGCCGAGGAAGATCATCAGGAGGGCGATGATGATGGTGAGGGTGCGCTTGGCGTTGCGCTGGGTGGGATCGCGGAAGGCTCCTACGCCGTTGGAGACGGCTTCTACGCCGGTCATCGCTGTGCAACCGCTGGCGAAGACTTTGAGTAGGAGCCAGGGTGAGAGGGCTAGCGCTACCATCGGCAGGTGCGGCGGGGAGATGACCGGAATTGGATGGCCGTGAGCGAGGATGGCGCGGAAGCCTCCGACGACGATGACGAGAAGCAGCGTTCCGATGAAGAGGTAGGTGGGGATGAGGAAGGCTTTGCCGGTGTCTCGCACACCGCGCATGTTGATTACCGTGAGGATGAACAGGATGAGCAGACAGAGAACGAGGGTGTGGGGCTGGAGCGAGGGGAAGGCGGAGACCAGCGCGCCGACGCCTGCGGAGATGCCTACGGCTACGTTGAGGATGTAGTCGATCATGAGCGCGGCGGCGGCGAAGAGGCCCGCGGTTTCGCCGAGGTTCTCGGAGGCTACGGTGTAGCTGCCGCCGCCGTTGGGATAGGCGTCGATGGTCTGGCAGTAGGAGAAGAAGACGATGGCGAGGAGCCCGATGATCGCGAAGCTGATGGGGACTATGTGCGCGATGCCCGCGACGCCGAGCGGGATGAGGAGGGTGAGGGCGGCTTCAGGGCCGTAGGCGGCGGAGCTGAGGGCGTCGAGGCCGAAGACGGGGATGCCGGCGATGGGGCCAATGTGCTCGGCGCGTTCCTCGGAGGTAGCGAGGGGTTTGCCGGCGAGGAGATTGAAGAGAGACATGCGCTTCCTTTGGGGCGCGCAAAATTAGCCCGAGTGTAAGGGTACGGCGGGAGGGCGTAAGAAATCCGTAAAGATTCAGTTGAAAGATTAGGTGGCGAAGAGCTGCGAGAGGTCGGCGAAGGATTTGAATTCGAGGGCGTTGCCGGCGGGGTCGAGGAAGAACATGGTGGACTGCTCGCCGATTTGGCCTTCGAAGCGGGTGTAGGGTTCGATGACGAAGGGGATGTTGGCGGCGCGGACGCGGTTGGCTAGCTGCTTCCAGTCGGAGGGGGAGAGGACGACGCCGAAGTGGGGGATGGGGACTTCGTGGTTGTCGACGGAGTTGGTGTCGCCGGCGGTGTTGCGATTGCGCGGCGCGGCAGAGGGTTTGAGGTGCGCGACGATCTGGTGGCCGTAGAGGTTGAAGTCGATCCAGTGATCGGAGGAGCGGCCTTCGGGGCAGCCGAGGATGTTGGCGTAGAAGTTTCTGGCAGCGGCGAGGTCGTCGACGGGGAAGGCGATGTGGAAGGGTTGGACGGACATGGGTCGATGATAGCGAGGAGGAATGCCGGTGGCCAGCGTTGCTGGCTGACCACCGGGCTGGGAGAAGGGGCGGGGAGAACTAGTTGCGCTTGTAGCCGCGCTGATAGCCGCGCAGGTAGGCGTCGCGGAAGGCATTGCGGTAGACGGGGAAGGGGCCTAGCTGGGGATCGTAGCCGGGCGTGTCGTGGAAGGCGCGGGTGTGCTCGGGGCGCGGGGGCAGGCCACGTTCAGCAGCCATGGAGCCGTCGGAGCGGCCGGTCTCGAATCCATTGCGGTCGGCGAGCTGGACCAAGGTGGGGCCCTGGGCCATGGGAGGCGGTGGCGGAGGCGGCGGGTAGTAGTGGGGGTGAGAGCAGCCGAGTGCAACGAAGCACAGAGTAGAAGAGAGGGCAAGCATCAAGATGGGGCGTTTCATCAGCGTGTCTCCTGGCCGCGAGCGGCGATGTTGTCTTCAACGCGAGCTGGGAGACAAAGTTGCTGAGGACTTCAACGATGTCCCATGAAAATACATGCCAGGAATTTCGCTGGATTGCCGATAAGGACTTCAGGGCTCGAGGAGAAGAGCGCGAGACTGAAGGAGATTTGGCGGATGCAGGTAATTCTTGCGGACAACCAGGCGATTTATCGGGCGGGCATTGAGCGGGTGCTGGCGGCGGAGCTGGCGACGGAGGTGGTGGCGGAGTGCGCCAAGCTTTCCGAGCTGATGGAAGCGGTGGCGAACCTGCGCTGCTCGGTGGTGCTGTTTCCGTCGAGCTTTGCGTGGGAGCAGCACAAGCTACTGGATCGGATTGAGCAGGCGGGGAGTAGGGCGGTGATGATTTTGGAGCCGGGTGCGGAGGTTGATGATTCGATCAGTGTTCGGCTGCACGGCGTGGTGACGCGCTCGGTCGCGGCGCCGCAGTTGATTGATTGCCTGTATACGGTTGCGGCGGGCGATCGGTATGTGCGGCGAGGCGTGGTGAAGACGATGGTGTCGCCTGACCACCTGGGCGTGAAGGCAGCACAGCGATTGACGGCGCGGGAGCTGCAGATTGTTGCGCTGCTGTGCGAGGGGTTGAAGAACAGGCAGATTGCGGAGCAGCTGGGGACGAAGGAGCAGGTGGTGAAGAATTACCTGCGCACGATTTATGCGAAGACGAACGTGTCGGACCGGCTGGAGCTGGCGCTGTTCACGGTGCACCACCGCGCGCTGGCGGAGGTGGTGGAGGCTACGCGGCTGGCACTGGTGCGAACCGCGTAGCTAGTTAGGATGCGGGGCTAGGAGCGTTTTTCCGCGATGGATTTGGCTTGGGTGAAGAGGGTTAGGTAGTCAGGGCCGCCGGCTTTGCTGTCGGTGCCGCTCATGTTGAAGCCGCCGAAGGGATGTGCGCCTACCATGGCGCCGGTGCACTTGCGATTGAAGTAGAGGTTGCCTACGTGGAACTCGGCTTCAGCACGATTTAACTTTTCCCGAGACGATGTGTAGATGGCGCCGGTGAGGCCGTACTCGGTGTTGTTGGCGATGTTGAGGGCTTCGTCGAAGCTGGAGGATTTGATGATGGCGAGGACGGGTCCGAAGATTTCTTCCTGGGCGATGCGGGCGGTGGGAGCTACGTCGGCGAAGACCGTGGGGGCTACGTTGAAGCCGTTGCCGGGAGTCTCTACGGCGGTGCCGCCGGTGATGAGGCGGCCTTCAGATTTGCCGATGGCGATGTAGTCGAGGACACGCTTGCGGGCGACTTCGTTGATGACGGGGCCGGTCTGGAAGTTGTCGGCGGGAGTGCCGTGGGTGAGAGCTTCGACGCGCTCTTTGAGGCGGTCGAGGAAGGTGTCGTAGATGGGCTCGGCGACAATGGCGCGGGAGCAGGCGGAGCATTTCTGGCCGTTGAAGCCGAAGGCGGAGGCGGTGACGCCGTCGACGGCTTCGTCGATGTTGGCGTCGGCGTCGACGATGATGGTGTCCTTACCACCGAGCTCGAGGATGGTGCGCTTGATGAAGTGCTGGCCGGGCTGGGTTTTGGCGGCGCGCTCGTGGATCTCGAGGCCGACTTTTTTGGAGCCGGTGAAGGCGATGAAACGAACCTGCGGATGCTCGACGATGGTGCGACCGACTTCTGGGCCGCCCTGGACGAGGTTGATCACGCCGTCGGGGAGACCGGCTTCTTCCATCAGTGCGAGGAATTTTGCGGCGATGGTTGGGGCGTCGGGCGAGGGCTTGAGCACGACCGTGTTGCCGCAGACGATGGACGCGGCGGTCATGCCGGCCATGATGGCGAGAGGGAAGTTCCAAGGAGGGATGACGGCGCCTACGCCGAGGGGAACGTAGCGGAGGAGGTTTTTCTCGCCGGGATATTGGATGGGGGTGGTGGCGGCGTCGAGGCGGAGAGCTTCGCGGGCGTAGAACTCGAGGAAGTCGATGCACTCGCCTACGTCGGCGTCGGCCTCGGCGTAGTTCTTGCCGACTTCGAGGGTGAGCCAGGCGCAGAAGTCGAAGTGGCGCTGACGGATGAGGTCGGCGGCGCGGACGAGGAGGGCCACGCGGTCGGCGGTGGGGACGTGGCGCCAGGTGGTGAAGGCGAACTGCGCGGCTTCGACGGCGGCGTTGGCTTCCTTGGCGGTAGCGGCGTAGTGGATCCCGATGACCTCGGAAGGGTTCGCGGGGTTCACGGACTTGAAGGTGTCGGGGGTCTGGAGGTCGCTGCCACCGAGGATGAGGTCGTAGGTGTGGCCGAGCTCGGCGCGGGCACGGTCGAGGGCAAGGTGCATGGCGCGCTTGTTTTCCGCGGTGGAGAAGTCGGTGAAGGGCTCGTTGCGGAAGGGCGAGAGGGGCGGGTTAACCATCTTTATAGTTTATGCGATGGGTGCTGGGTTCGATACGGCCAGTGCAGAAGGGTAGTGAATCAGTTTGGATGAATGGCGGAAGTTGCCGAAAAGTCGACTTCTTAGGCGCTACGGGGCTTCCGAATTCATTGTGTGGGGCGAATTCTGAATTCCTGAGCATGTCCAAAGCTCAAAGAGTGTATTAGCGAATTTAACTTCAAATTAAGCCTAAGCAGGCCTGATGACAGGCTACTTAGCGGCCAAGTGGGAGGCCAGGAACCTCATTGGTGGCGCTAATTGGCTCCGGCCGCCACGATCGGGGCGGTGCAGCTTGTGGACGTCGGGCAAGATGACACCGTTTGTTGCGAATTCGGGAGACCATCCCTTGCTTTTGTCTCAGCGCTGCCTGGTTGGATTCCCATCGTATACGCTTCAAACGCAACCGCGGACAAAGGCACACTAAACAGGTAACCCTGAAATATTCGGCAACCCTGTGCCTTGAGGAATTGAAGCTGTTCGGCCGTCTCAACACCTTCGGCAATCACGTCAAGGTTGAGGTTCCGCCCAAGATCAATGATCGTTTTCACGATGGACGCGTCCAGCACGCTGGTCACTATATCGTTCACAAAGCTCTTGTCGATCTTTAGCTGGTTCAGGGGTAGAAGCTTCAGTTGAGATAGAGAAGAGTACCCGGTTCCAAAATCATCCAGCGAAATCTGGATGCCGAGTGTTTTCAGCGTCTTCATCTTTTCGATCACCTCACTCACCTTTTCCATGGCGGCGCTTTCGGTAATCTCGAGCTTTAATCGGCTGGGGTCAACGCGGGTGTTTTGCAGGACATTTTGCACCACCCGCACGAACTGCGGGTCGGCGAATTGCCGGCTGCTGACATTCACCGCAATTGTGAGATCGCGCAGTGCGGGCCTCTCCTGCCATATCGCGAGACGCCGGCAGGCCTCTTCCAACGCCTGCGCGCCGAGCTCCAAGATCATGCCGCCGCTTTCCGCCACGGGAATGAAGTCTGCCGGGGATATCAAGCCACGCTGCGGGTGGCGCCACCGCGCCAGCGCCTCGCAGCCCACGACTCTGCCGTCACTGTCGATTTGAGCCTGATACAGGAGCTCAAACTCGCGGCACTCAAGTGCGCGGCGAAGGTCGGCAATTAGCGCCGCGCGCGATGCCAGATCTCGCTCCATCTTAGGGTCAAAGACACAAACCATGTTCCTGCCTTGCTCCTTCGACCGATACATCGCCATGTCGGCCCGTTTCAGCAGGTCGTCCACTTGATCCGAGTCGTCCCCGATCAGCGTGAGACCTACACTTGCCGTGCATTGATAGTCGTACGTGTGCATGTGGTAGACCTCGCGCAGTGTCTGGAGAATCTGTCTTCCGATCGACTGCGCCCTCACTTCGGCTGCCTCGAGATCCGTGCCCAGGCCTTCCACCATCACCACAAATTCATCGCCGCCGAGCCGGGCCACGCAATCGTTGGAACGCACAGCCGATGTGAGCCGGCCCGCAATCTGCTCCAGCAACATATCGCCCACATCGTGCCCCGCGGTATCGTTCAAGGTCTTGAAATCGTCCATGTCAATGAACAACAGCGCACCGGTCTGACCGGTGATGCGCGACGTCTGCAGTGCATTCTGAAGCCGCTCCCGAAGCAGCACGCGGTTGGGAAGTCCCGTTACCTCGTCGTAGTACGCCAGCCGATGGATCCGCGCCCGCGACACCTTCTGCTCAGTCACATCTGTATTGATGACGAAGATTGAACGCGGCCGCGCGCCTGAATTTCCAACCAAAGTGCAGCGGCTTGCCACCGTCAATTCGCTGCCAAACTTATCCCGCTTAACGACCTCGCCGCTCCATCTTCCCTCTTCTCCAACCTGGACCAGCGCCTGCCGCATCAATTCCCGGCCTTCAGGAAACACATCGCCAACCTCGCGGCCGATCAACTCATTCTGTGTCCAGCCAAACATCCGTTCGGCGCCTTTGTTCCAGTAGAGAATGCGCGCGCCCATGTCCAGCACAAAGATTGCATCCTGGGCGTTGTCGAGCAGTTCCGAGCGCTCACTCAGCGCGGCATTCTGTTCGGTCAGGTCCAGCGTGACCTTCTTCAGGCTCGCATTCAGAACCTGCTGTTCGATCTTCATTCGAATAAAGGCGGCCAGGCGCCGATGGTTCTCTTTCCCTATCAGAACCATGACCCCGACGAAGGTCAGCAGCATGCAGCCCATGGCAACCGAGATCAGTTGTCCACGCAGGAACAGGGCGAGGATCATCGGAGGGACTGCTGTCCCGACAAAGACATAGAAAGCTGGCGGGTATGGAGAATTCCGGATGGCGGCGCCCGCACTGAGACCTCCCACCGCAAACGCCGCGAAGAAATAATCGATCGGGTCGTGAGCGACAAAAACCGTCGCTGCGATCAGGCCCCAAAGACAGCCGATCACGGCTGTGCTTTGGTTGTAAAGGCGAGCCCATTCTTCCGGACGTCTGATCTCAGAGCCGCGCCTGGTGAACTGCAACCACAGAATCACCCTCCACAGCATGACGCAGAAACCGATGAAGAGCCATGACAGGGTGACGCCTATGGGAAAGACCCGCCACAGCACTCCTGCCGTGACGAGAAGTACAACGCCATTGAGAAGGGGCACGGCGGGCGAGCCGAAAAGTATGGAGATCAGTTCCTTCTGTACCGCCAGGTCGATCGCACTGGGAGTTTTCGCGTTGTGCTCTATTGCAGTCATCGGCAAATTCCGTGGTGCTAAGGTGCCAGATCCCATCGTGCGCTCAAGGGTGAAGTCATCCATCGGGGTTCTTCCAAGAGTCTTATCGGTGATTTTGGCAAGGACTTTAGCCCCGGAGGCAACACACTTCGAGGCGTGTCAGCTCGCTTCATGCGTTCTCCAGGACATTACTCGGGGCAAAACCCTGCCGGGCTGTTGCCGAACTCAAGCGCGTCCAAGGCGCGGTTTGATCCACACCGCGCAGGGAGAGAGGTTTGCTTAATCGAAGTGCACGAGAAGCGGCGTTACCGGAAAACACCAGAGCTACGTTGCGAGGGGCGGTTAGCTGATTTGGGAGGTGTCGGCGGCTTTCGACATTTTGCCGGTGCGCTCTAGCTTGTCCCAGCTGAAGCTTTTACCGTCGATGGCGCGCTTGACCGTGCGGATCAGAACCCAGGAGAAGAGCTGGCGGTAGGTGAATCGCTGGATCCAGATGTGGAAGAGCAGCCAGGCGTCGCCCTTGCTGGCGGGGTGTTTACGCTCGAGCATAAAGGCTAGCGCGGAGGCAGCGAAATCGATCATGAGGAAGGCGGCGAAGAAGGTGATGAGCTTGAAGAGGTCGGCGGAGCTGGTGGTGTCGGGATGGAAGTGCTTGTCGATGAAGTAATGGATGATGCCGGCGACGAACATGAGGTCGATGAGCGGGGAGACGAGGGGCAGAAGGATTTGGAAGACGACGATGTTGGGTAGGGCGAAGAGGCCCATCGCGCGACGGTTGAAGATGGCGCCGCGATGCTTGAAGACGGCCTGAAGGATGCCGAAGGACCAACGGAAGCGCTGGCGGGCGAGGCTGTTGGCAGAAGCGGGAGCTTCGGTGAAGGCGAGAGCCTGGTCTTCGTAGATGACGGCGTAGCCCTGCTCGAGCAGGTTCATGGTGAGGTCGGCGTCCTCGGCTACGGTGTCGGGATGGTAGCAGCCGCCGGCCTTGACGGCTGCGGTACGCCAGGCGCCGATGGCTCCAGGAACGACCATTACGACGTCGAAGAGGTCGAGGGCGCGGCGTTCGAAATTTTGACTGGTGATGTATTCGAGGGCCTGCCAGCGGGTCCAGAGATTGACGCGGTTGCCTACCTTGGCATTGCCGGCGACGGCGCCGATGTGGGGGTTGGCGAAGTGGCAGACGAGGCGGGTGATGGCGTCGTGGGCGATGACGCCGTCGGCATCGATGCCGACGTAGATGTCTTCGTCGGTTTGAGCGAGGGCGAAGTTGAGCGCATCAGCCTTGCCGCCGTTCGGTTTGGTGAGGACGGTAACGCGGCCGGCTTCGATCTCTTTGGCATAGGTCTCTGAGGCGATTTTGAAGGTGTTGTCGGAGGAGCCGTCGTCGATGACGATGATGCGGATGTTCTTGTAGTTCGACATCAGTACGGAGCGAATGGTGCGGGCGATGACCTTCTCCTCGTTGTAGGCGGGGATCAGGACGGCGACGCGGGGTTGGTAGTCGGGGGTGGCGAAGTTTTTGCGTTTACGGAAGCGGTCGATGGTGGCGCAGATGCCGATGATGACGAGGCGGCCGCTCATGAGGATGTCGCCGATGAAGAAGACGCTGATGACGAAGTTGTTGAAGAAGGAGATGAGGAAGAAGGCGATGGCGTCGACGAAGGCGTAGTAGCGCTGGCGGCCTTTGACGGGGGGCATGACTTCGTCGCGGGATTTACCGATGAGTTCGGAAACCGGAACGATCTCGTAACCGTGAGCGCGGAGTGCATTGATGAGGGCGGGAAGGGCGGCGACCGTGGCGGAGCGATCGCCGCCGCCATCGTGCATGAGGATGACGGAGCCGCGCATCCAGGTCTTGGTATCGAAGAGGGCGATCTGGCTGAAGACGCTCTGGACGATCTCCTGGGGTGATTTGCGGGGATGCTCATCCCAGTCGTTGGTGTCGATCTTGTCGCCGACGATGACGTAGCCGAGGCGTTGGATGGCATCGATAGGCGCGGCCTGGTCGTTGGTATCGGGCTCCTGATCGATGGAGTAGGGAGGGCGGAAGTAGACGGGCTGAACACCGAGCTCGGCGGCGAAGAGGCGCTCGGTGAGGTTGAGCTGGAGGTCGACCTGGCCCTGCGAGATTTCTGAGATGTCGGGATGGGTATAGGTGTGATTGCCGATCTCGTTGCCGTCGCGGTAGACGCGTTTCATCAGACCGATGTTGTCTTGGGCGACCTCTCCGATCATGAAGAAGGTGCCGACGACATGGTACTGCTTGAGGATGGCGAGGATTTTGGGAGTCCACTCAGGGTCAGGGCCGTCGTCGAAGCTGATGGCCACCTTCTTGGGATGGTAGCCATACTGCGAGAGGGTGTAGGGGAGCGGATAAGAGTCCATGGACTCGGAGACGACGCTGAGGTAAGGCTTGGGGATGGTTGGATCGTCGTCCATCGTGAGGGTGCGGTGGCCATTCTGGGGAGGGCTGGTGACACGTAGGATGTCGCCGTCGCCTTCGGTGTCGACGTCCTGGCCGGGCGAGACCTCGGCGAGAGCTTTGACGGGGTCGGATTGGAGTGGCTTGTCCCAGATCTTCCACAGCGAATCGTCCTCGAGGCCGAGGCGCTGGAGGGCGAAGGTTTCGATGCCAAGGGCGCGGGCGACGCGCATCTGGTTGACGGCCGTGACGGCGTCGAGAAACCAGACCGTGTGCTGCTCCTTGGCGTCAACGTCGTCATAGGCGAAGTGGGGGTTGAGCGTGTCGTCGAGCGTGATTTTGGCGTTGGCGTCTGAGGCCGCCTGCCAGGCTTCCTGGGTGGAGAGGATGGTGGCGTCTGTGCTGTCGGGGTCGGGAGGTTTGTTCTTCTGACCGGGCGTGGGGAGCGGGCTGGTCCAGTCGTAGCCATAGCCACCGATGGAGCAGATGATTTTCTGTCGCGGGACCACCTTCATGATTTCGCGCAGGTTGTTCTCAAACCAATCCTGGCCTGCGACCGGGCCGGCGACCGTTCCGGACTGATGCTGACCGTAGTTCATCAGAACGAGGCCGTCGGAGTGGGAGGCGAGGAACTTGAGATCGAGCTTGCCGGCGTCGACGGGAACGTTGATGTAGAGCTTGAGGTTGTGCTGTTGGAAGTCACTGTAAAGAGCTTGGGCGAGCAAGCTGTAGGCGGCCTGGGCATCAGGCGGGAGGGCCTGGAAGTCGAGGGTCAGGCCTCGGTAGCGGGTATTGGTGGAGAGGAATTGGTCGACCTGCTGAACGAACTTTGCGCGCGCGGAGGCGCTGAGGAGGAACTGTTCTACATTCGGGTTGAATACACCTTCGACCGGGCTGAAGTTGTTGACCATCGGGAAGATTTCGGTGTCTTCGCGGGCTGCCTGTATGGTGCGGAGGATCTTGTTTTGGCGGTCGACGCCGTGAACGCCGGCGGAATCGATGACGGCAAAGGGCGTGTTGTCGGAGGTAAAGGCGGTGAGCGAGCCGTCGGGTGTGAGGACGTGTAGCCACTCGGGAAACAGGATGTCGATCTGCTTGACGTGCGCCTTGAAGGAGGCGTAGCTGGCGGGGTCGAGGTCGGTGTAGAAAGCGGCGCGAAGGCCTTCGCCCTCGTTGAGGGTTACGTCGGATGGCCTGAGATCAGTCTTGCGGTGGGCTGAGCGGTTGAGCTTTTCGCGCGTGGACTTGAGCTCTGGGGCGGGCGGATTCGAGAGCGCGCGGTAGCGCTTGGTGGCCGAGCGGAGATCGAGGCCCTGCATGGGCTTCATGCGGACGAGGCCGACGATGAAGATTACGCCGACAAGGGCGCCCATGAGAGCGAGCACGTCGAATATTCGCCGCAGGCGCTTCCAGCGTTTGCGTTGCGGATCGTAGAAGACTTGTTTGCTCATCGATAGAAGGGCGTGCTTCCCATGATACTACCCATGCCAGGGTTCAGGGCTGAAGGCTGCAGGGTACCGCGTATCGCTCGTATGATGCAGAGAAATGGAGAAGAAGCGAGAGGGGTACGGGTGGGGCGGGGCGCTGGTTGCCGGGGCGCTGCTGCGGCTGCTGTTCTTCTACCTTCGGCCAACGGTGGCTGGCGACGCGTTAATGTATGGCGACCTTGCACATAACATCGTCGCACATCATGTGTACGGGTTTTCCGCGACAATGATCCAGCCCACGCTGATTCGGCTGCCGGGGTATCCGCTGTTTCTGGCGGCGTGCTTTGCGGTGTTCGGCGCGGGGAACTATGGGGCGGTGGTGGCGGTGCAGATGGTGGTGGACCTGGCGGGATGCGCGCTGCTGGGGATGCTGGCGGAGCGGCTGGCAGGACGGCGGGCGGGTCTGGCGGCGATCTGGCTGGCGGCGCTTTGCCCGTTTACGGCGAACTATTCGGTGGTGGTGCTGGCCGAGACGCTGAGCGTGTTCTGCGTCGTGGTGGCGCTGCTGGCGTTCGAGCGATGGGATGCGCTCGGTAGGGCGTGGGCATGGGTTGTGGTGCTGGGGTGCGCGCTGTCGGGGGCGGTGTTGCTGCGGCCTGATGAGGGGATCCTGGCGGCTGCGATTTTGCCGGTGATGCTGTGGGTGGGGCTGCGGCGGAGGGGCTTGGGACTGGGGAGGCGGATTGCGCCAGCGGTGGTGGCTGCGCTGCTGGTGGCGATTCCACTATGCCTGTGGACAGTGCGGAACTGGCGGGTGTTTCATGTCTTCCAACCGCTGGCACCGCGATATGCTAACGATCCCGACGAGGCGGTGCCGTTCGGATTTCAACGCTGGTTTCGGACCTGGGCTATCGATTACAAGGCTACGTACGACGTTTACTGGAACTATGACGACACGCGTATAAGGGTGGGGCATCTGCCGGCGCGGGCGTTCGATGATGCGCAGCAGAGGGAGCAGACGCGTGCGCTGTTTGAGCGGTACAACAAGGTGGTGTCGGCTACGCCGGAGTTTGATGCGGAGTTTGCGCAGCTTGCGGCCGAGAGGATTGCGGAGCATCCGCTGCGGTATTACGTGGTGCTGCCGGTGGCGCGGGAGGCGGACATGTGGCTGCGGCCGCGATTTGAGTTGACGAGGATGCCGATCGACTGGTGGGTGGTGCGGTCGCATCCGTGGAAGTCTGCTGAGGAGATTGCCTATGCGCTGTTGAATGCGGCTTATCTTGCGCTGGCGGTGGTTGGCTTGGTGCGCTGGCGGCGGCGTGGATGGGACGGGCACGCGGCGATCGCGTATGCCATGTTGGGGTTCGTTGCTTTGCGCTGTGCGCTGCTGCTGACGCTGGATAACTCCGAGCCGCGGTATACGCTAGAGTGTTTTCCAGTGGTGATCCTTCTCGCGGCGATCGCGCTATTGCCGCGCCGAACGGCTAGTGATTGACGATGGTGGTGTTCTTGTCCTTCTTGATCGCGAACTGGTCCTTGTGCACGTTGCCGTTGACCTTGATGTTGGAGTAGGTGGCAGTGCGGTAGTCGCCGCTGGGAGAGTACAAGATCTGCTTGAGCGAGACGGCGCGCGCTGGGTCGACCCAGATGGTGACGTGGCTGAAGTTTTTGCGAGCATCGGCGTCCTTGCCGACGAGGTCGAGCTTTTCGACTTTGACGGGTTGGCCGTTGTCTGTAAGAGTCTCGGGGCCGAGATCGGTAATATTCCAGGCGCGGGCGAGGTCGGTGCCACTGCCGCCGAAGCCGAGCGTGAGGAAGCTTTCAATCGCGGCTTGGTTGTTCTGTGCGTGAAATATGGTGATCTGGTCGACTCCGGTATCGAACATTTGCATAGTGCCGGCCTCGTACTGAATCACCTTGATGGGCTTGGATTTTGGGCCTGCAGTGGGATCCATTAGGTTGGCGCCCATGTTCGTGCCGCCCTTATCTCGTTCGAAGTAGATAGATCCCTTTTGGGTGGTTGTGTCGTGGACGATTTTTTCGTAGTTGTCCCACTGGAAGTCGGCGGTGGCGCGCTGGAATTTGGTGCTGGCGGTGTCGAGCTGCTTGCAGACGTAAGCGAGCTGGGGTGATGAAGTGCACTGGGCGTAACAGCTGCCGGCGACAGTCAGGGCGAGAACAGCTACGAAAAATGGACGAAGGTGCTTCATGAAATCAAAACTCCTGCACAGCATTTAAATCAGACTGCTGGTCAACGTTTATTAGATGGGGATTTCGGGAAAACGTCGCCTGGGAAGTGGTCAGTTTTAGTGAACGATGGTGGCGTCGTAGGCCATGACGTGGCCCTTGGGGTCCGCTACCGGGGTGTACTTCTCGAGGGTGACAGCGCCGGCGATGGGCTCGACCACTTTGAGGATCGCATCGCGAATTTCGGCGTCAGTCTTGGCGCCGTGCAGGTCGTCGACGCGAACCTCGTAGACGAACTCTGCTTCGCCGCTGGCGTTGCGAGCGGCCTTCACCAAGACTTCGCTCTGCTGCATGGGAATCTCTGGAACGGGTTTGTCCTGGAAGTCGATGAAGCGGGGCGAGACGAAGAGGAAGAGCAGAATCAGCGTCACCATGATGTCGTAGTGGAAGCTGCCGCGTTCATAGGTCCAGAAGAAATAGCTGCGAAGAATCTTCATAGCTCACGTCCGAAGGATTGTT
>Ga0302313_10000280_pt1 | contig 47774 bp, 29 predicted proteins | sample III_Palsa_N2_2_FD_200454 | JGI IMG/M metagenome (GOLD analysis project Ga0302313, IMG submission 200454) | Peat permafrost microbial communities from Stordalen Mire near Abisko, Sweden - III_Palsa_N2_2 | ecosystem: Environmental > Terrestrial > Soil > Palsa > Peat permafrost | place: Sweden...
GGTCGGCCCATCACTTGCACTGCGCCAATCGAATCGCCACTTCTGCTCTGTGCTCTGGCGTGCGGGTTCACCGAAGCCCATTGAAGTACCGTCTTTGCTTTAACAATGGTTGTCATATTAATTCCTCTAATGATGGGAGGCGATGGCATTTCGAGAGCTTTGATCGGATGCCTGGAAGCCCGGCCCGTTGCAGTGTTAATGGATACTGGGAGGTATGGCGAATCTGAATCACTCTCCGGAAACCACGGCTCTTCTTGAGCACCTTCACCACCTGGCCTCTACTGCTTCCTCGCTCGAAGAGCTGCAAACAAATCTAGTGGGAGCAATGGCGGCGAAACTCCCGCACTACAGTTGGACAGGCTTCTACATGCTTGACCCGCACGATTCCGACACGCTCGTCCTCGGCCCATTCGTCGGCGATCCCACTCCGCATACCCGTATCCCCGTGGATCAGGGGATTTGCGGAGCGGCGGTTGCCACGGGTGAGACGGTCATTGTCGATGACGTAAATAGCGACCCGCGTTATCTCTCCTGCTCTATCAAGACGAAGTCTGAGATCGTCGTCCCAATCTACGTCCGTGGAAAAATCATCGGCGAGATCGACATCGACAGTCATCAGGCCGCCGCGTTCACAGGCGAAGACCGCTGGTTCCTGGAAGAAATTGCAAGCCTAGTCGGCGCGTTCGTGGAACAGTCACCCGCTAAATGAAACGCGTCCCAAACCGAAGAGGTCTCATAACCGTATCCTTTAGGTAAGCTGCTGGCTCATTGTGTTGCGGTAGAAGCGAATCGGTTTCCGACGGTCAGCAAAGAGTTCAATAGGTTTGGTGAACGTGATGTTTTTGTTACTGTTAGCGTACTTCGGCGGCATCCTGACGATCCTCAGCCCGTGCATACTCCCGGTGCTCCCGTTCGTATTCGCTCGCTCTGATCAGCCATTCCGCAAGAGCGGGCTCCCGCTGTTGGCGGGTATGGCCGTCACGTTTGCGCTGGTAGCGAGTCTAGCGACCGTAGGTGGCGGGTGGGTCGTCAGGGCCAACCAGTTCGGCCGCATTGCCGCCCTGGTTCTGTTTGGAATTTTTGGCCTCACGCTGCTCTTCTCCTCCCTCCCTCGCCGAGCGTATTTCGCGTCCAATTGTGAGCTTAGGAAGCAGGCTTTCCAGAAATCCTGAAGCCGGCCCGAACATTGCCAACTCGTTTCTGCTTGGCATTGGAACAGGGCTTCTGTGGGCGCCCTGCGCAGGTCCAATCCTCGGCATCATCCTTACGACGGCAGCGCTCGGTGGTGCCAGCGCTCGCACCGTGCTGCTGCTGTTGGTTTACGCCACGGGTGCCGCAACCTCGCTCGCGATTGCCTTGCTTGCAGGAAGCAAGGCGTTTACTGCCATGAAGCGCTCACTGGGCGCAGAGGAGTGGATTCGCCGCGCACTAGGCGTTGCCATCCTCGCAGGGGTCGTGGCCGTTGCGTTCGGCCTGGACCGTGGCATCCTCTCTCGTCTCTCCCTCGCCAGCACGTCCGGCTTCGAGCAGCGGCTCGTCGATAAGTTTCGTTCCCCGGGCCAGCCGACCGGAGTTCCAAACGATCAGCGCAAGAACAATCCAGCTGGTGCCATGACGGGCCCATCAGACGTCAACGGCACGAACGCGCCCGCGCTTGAGAAGATTGCAGGCGCTACCGCTTGGATCAACTCTGCTCCGCTCAGCGCCTCGGATCTCCGTGGCAAGGTTGTTCTGGTAGATTTCTGGACGTACTCCTGCATCAACTGTCTGCGCACGCTGCCTTACATCAAGGCATGGAATGAAAAGTACAAGAACGACGGCCTGGTCATCATCGGTGTGCACACGCCAGAGTTTGCCTTCGAGAAGGACGAGGCCAACGTACGCAAAGCGGTGAAGGATCTCGGCATCACCTATCCCGTCGCGATGGATAACAATTACCGAATCTGGCGCAACTTCCAGAATGAATACTGGCCAGCGGACTACCTCATCGATGCTCAAGGCCACGTGCGCGACCACACTTCGGGGAAGGCAGTTATGACGAATCCGAGCAGCAGATTCGTAGCCTGCTCGAAGAAGCCAATCACAAGTCGCTCCCCGGAGCCGCCAGCCCCATCGCCGCCGCCGGCGCCGAGGCCGCTCCCGACACCAGTAACCTCCTTTCACCCGAAACCTACATCGGCTACGCACGCGCCGAGCACTTCGCCTCCCCTGGCGGCTTCAATCAGGACGACCCCAAGCTCTACCGCGCACCCACCACGCTGCAGCTCAACCAGTGGGCCTTCAGTGGCCAATGGAAAGATGAGGGAATGATTGCCAACTCGCTTAGTACTTCCGCGGCTATCATCTATCGCTTTCACGCTCGCGATCTGCACCTCGTCCTCGGCCCTTCCAGCGACGGCAAGCCCATTCGCTTCTGCATCACCCTCGACGGCAAAGCACCCGGCGATGACCATGGAGCCGATACCGACGCCGATGGCTACGGCACCGTCACGGAAAACCGCCTCTACCAGCTGGTTCGCCAGCACGGTATCATTCGCGACCGCACCTTCCACATCAAATTTCTAACTTCGGGAGTCAAGGCCTTCGCCTTCACCTTCGGCTGAAACCCTTCGCCCTAACCCACGTCAAATCGAATGAGGCACACCATGCACACCCCTCACGAAAACAGCTCTCAACCTCCAGAACTCCAGAACGCTACCACCGCGCAGCGTCCCAGCCGGCGCGCCTTCGTCATCACCGCTGCCGGTGCATGCGGCGCTGCAACTCTCTGGTTCTTGCGGAGGCCCTCGCTTACAAGCGTGGAAGCGAATGCGAACCCCGGCACTGTCACGATCATCCAGCTTGCGCCCAATGGCAAGGCCATCGGCAAGGTGACTGTCCCACGCGTGATCAAGACGGACGCCGAATGGCGCAAGCAACTCTCGCCCATCTCCTACTCGGTGACGCGCCGCGCCGACACGGAGCGACCCTACTCAGGCGACACCTGGGATCTCCACGATCATGGAATCTTTCGTTGCGTGTGCTGCGACAACGCCCTCTTCAGCTCCGATACCAAGTTCGATTCCGGAACTGGCTGGCCGAGCTTCTACCAACCCATCGCCAAGCAAAACATCGTCGAGATTAATGATGAGACGCTCGGTATGGATCGCACCGCAGTCTCCTGTCGCGAGTGTGATGCCCACCTAGGACACGTTTTCAATGACGGGCCAGCGCCCACCAGCCTCCGCTACTGCATGAACTCTGCGGCCATGCACTTCGTAAAGCTTGCATAGCCGCATGTTTATTGATTCAACTCCAAGCTTGCGCTCATAATGGTGCATGCCACCCTCCAACTCCTTCGTCCAGGCGTCCGATCTGCTTGCTCCTAGCGCGCCAGCCGAAGCTACGTTGCCTCGCGGCTGCACCTTCACCGAGTCCGACTGGAGGGCGCTCGCCCAGTTCTGGTATCCGGTCGCCTTCTCCCGCGAGATTACCGACAAGCCCTATGCTGCACGCCTGCTCGACGAGCGCGTCGTGCTCTACCGCCTCACCGACGGCTCTGTCGCCGCAGCGCGCGACATCTGCTACCACCGTGGTGTTCCCATGAGCCTTGGCCACGTTGAAGGCGACGAGATCGTCTGCAAATACCACGGTCTTCGCTACGACCGGGAAGGTCGCTGCGTCTGCATCCCCGCACACCCCGGCGGCGCCATCTCTTCCAGACTCCGCCTCGATATGTATCAAGCGCAGGAGCGTTATGGCCTGGTGTGGGTTCGCCTAGTTGACACCGGACCGCAGCCCCTGCCCGAGATGGCCGAGTGGGACGACCCCACCTACCTCCAGGTCCTTCCCGACAGCATCCCCATCGCCGCCGCCGCAGGCCGCCAGATCGAAGGCTTCCTCGACGTCTCGCACTTCGCCTTCGTGCATAAAGAGAGTTTCGGCGAGCCAGAAAACCCCGTCGTTCCGGACTACAATGTCGCTAAAGCTCCCTATGGCTTCGTCGCCGACTACATCAGCACCGTCAGCAACTACGCACACGCGTACAAGCACCTCAACCCACCCGGCTTTCCGTGGCACCGGCACTTCGAGGTCTTTCTCCCGTTCACCGCGAAGCTCACGGTAGAGTTCCCAGGCGGCGGACTGCTGCACATCATGAATACTGCGTCGCCCGTTTCAGCCCGCAAGACGCGGCTCTTCGTTCCCATTTGCCGGAACTTCGATAAAGACTCGCCCATCGAAGAGACGCTGGACTTCAACTACCAGGTGTTTGACGAGGATATTGCCATCGTCGAACAGCAGTTTCCAGAAGACCTTCCTCTCAAGCTCCATGATGAAGCGCATTTTCCTGCGGACCGAAGCTCTATCACTTATCGCAAAGGACTTGCCGCGCTCGGCTTGGGGCGCACCTACACGGCTTAGACATCGCAGCCCGAAACACCAGCTCTACACACTCTGGTCAGACGCGTCGATTGTTTCGAAGTATAGGTGAGCGTGGTTCTGGCATCCAGGATTGAACGAACCCGCGCATCGAGGGCAGCGACTCGAACTGTCCAGGTACTGCCTTACGGTCAACTCTGTACCGCACGCCCCGCATAACACCGCCTCTTGGTCCCAATCCCTCGAGGGCCAAACCGTCGCAGCATGATCTGCCAGCGCATCGTGGCACTCCCTGCACGCATAGTAGAGGCCGCAGCATCTCATTCTGATCGCGATGATGTCGAGTGGGCTGTGGTAATGGCGACAACGAGTCTGCGCGTCCAGATCAATTCCGTATACGTCCGGCATTCGGAATCGGGGCCTCATAAAGTTCCTGGTAGATCGTCAGCGACACCCTTGCCGACTTTCGTCACCAATCTGATTTCGATGAGTGACTCTGCGATTTGACGAAATCAAGTTTCGCGACCCTGCCCAACTCTCTTAACAAAATTGGCCGGCGCCGCGATCCGGTTTTCGACTCTTCACGGCGTCGCTCACCAGAAGTAGGTTGCGACAACTCGCGGTGGTCCTGGCTTGCCGTCGATGATCTGAGTTTCCACAACGCATTCAAAGTTCTGATCGTATCGTGGCATGTTTCCGTCGCCTTTCAGCTCACTCAGGTATCGGTTGTCTGTGAGAAACCGGCTGGCGGCCACGGTCCCGTTCTCACCAATACCTGCGGCAACCACAACGATCTGCTCGGTAGTGGGATCGTGGAAACGCGCAACCAGGCCATAATCGTGATTCATGCGAGCGAACGGGATAGACGTATTGATCGACCAAGGGTTATGCGACGTGTCCGTACGATCTTGAATGGAATATACGTCCGTGCCCGTCCGGACAAGGTGGAAGTGGAGAGGGTCCGTTAGACGTACGGTCCACAGATTGTTGAAACCCGAAATGAGTACGATCGGCCCTCTCTGCAAATCTGAGAATGAAGTGCTGGTCGAAGATTGCAGGATGCTTGACTTCGAGCGGGTGGAAAGTACTTGCTGAATGCTCGAGAGTGCCAGCGCGTCGGATACCGCGATGGGATCAGAGGACAGAGGATGGCCGCTGATGGTGGAGGAAGGCGGCGCCACCGCAAAGTTGTTCACCATCGCGACGACCGAGCCCACGGAGATCAGTACGGGACCGTTTGCTTCAATGACTGGTTGCCAGAAGGTATCCATCGCCGTGGAACGATGCAACCTTGGCAACGCAGCAACAATCGCTGTAACTAGGAGGGTGATTGCCAAAACGGCCGAAACCATCTTCCAGCGGTTTTTGTCAGTTCGATCGGCAGCAGCTGCGCTCGCGAGGAAGTCGTTGTGTGGCGGAGCGAGCACCGTCGGTCCAGAAGACAGAGAGATTGGCTGGACGCTGCTTATTGCCGGCTGGACATTTGTGATCCTCCCGGTCGAATCGACGAGCTTTTCTGGAGCGAAGACTTCGTTCCCCGTAAAACGAAACTCCGGAACATACGACCCCGGTCTCAATTCGATCCGCAGTTCGTCCTGGTGTTCGGGCTCGTAATAATACTGTGCAAGACGCTTGCGAACCTCACCCGCAGTGACGCGAACGACCGGATCTTCGTTGAGATCGTAATCCGAGGCACGTCCGAAGGCCTCCACCCCGATCGTTCGCTCCTTCAGGTCGGCTTGATGACCGCCCAGCGTCTCGCGAACCACGTACTCCAGAAAAATGGGATAGCGCCGGCTGTGGCTGAAGAGGGGGCTGCCCTGGAGACGCTTCAATTGTCTCTCGATAACGTCGGGGGCAACGGCTTGGGCCTCGGTCTCCATCATTGATCCGCTCACCTGCACGATTGTGACAGTATCATACCCCTTCCGAGGCGCTCCTGCGAAGCGGTTTAAGCAACTGGTTATCAGTGACTTATAAGCCATGCGCTGAGTGCGATGCAGTACAACACCTTCCGTGTGCTGTATTGCGTGACTAGGGTGGGCGTCGCTCTACAACCGGATAGTGAGTCTCCTTTGAAGTGCATAGCCACTCCGGGTGGACGGCAGTCTTTGGCTTCACCTGCAGAACGGTGGCCGGGCAGCGGTTTGGTTCACGAGTGAAAAAGATCGAAAGGGAGTACATGCGGCAAGCGGACCATGGTGTGCGGGAGAGAGGTTGGAGGCACGCTCTCTTCATAGGCAGCGCGAGGCACGGCCAAGTTACCCGCAGCTCCCAGGATCGCAAGGCGGCGCGAGTTTTCTTTGCCTTTGTGCTGCCCCTGGCGGTCGTCATGCTTTCACCGTCGAAAGGCGTCGCGCAGACACCATGGAAGCTGGTCTGGAGTGACGAGTTCGACGGTCCGATCGGCGGCGCACCTGACCCAGCCAAATGGAAATTTCAGACCGGAGCCGGGGCCACCATCGCGGGAAATGATGAGGCGGAGTTTTACTGTACGCCAGGAATGGGACCTACTCCCTGCAATCCTCAGCAGCCAAATGCTTACCTCGATGGAAAAGGGCACCTCGTCCTTGTCGCCGTGCGCACCAACCAGACCATCACGGCGGGTCCGAAAAAAACCGTATCGCCGGTATACACCTCTGCGCGCATGACGACGGTTCCAACGTTCCGCTACGGGCGGATCGAAGCCAGCATCCGCGTTCCGGCTGCAGGCAAAGGCGTGTGGCCAGCTTTTTGGGCCATGGGACAGCAGACCCCCTCAACGATTTGGCCAGCCACTGGAGAGATGGACATCATGGAGCAGTGGAACCCGGTTGCGGGCGATCCCGACAAAGTGGATCCCCTGACGGTCCGCGGGTCGGTACACGGTCCCGTCGCTCCAGGCTCTCATGAAAGCTATCTCGATCAAACCGGCGAGTATGTTTTTCGCAATGCACCGTCAAACGGTCTCCACCAATTCACCGTTGAATGGTCTCCGGGCGAAGCCGATTTTTACGTGGATGGCAACCTGTACTCTCGCCATTCGGTAGGCACGATGACCAACAAGGAAGTATGGGAGGAGGATCGCGGCCCCTTTTCGCTGCTCCTCAACCTGGCCATGGGCGGCGGTTTCTTCGGCTATCCGGATGCTTCGACTGCCGCGACACCCACCATGGTGGTCGACTACGTGCGCGTGTACCAGGCCTACCCGCAGGCTTTACCCGCGGGCTGGGGCAACTACGATGCCGGCGGCCCAGCCGAGCCTGGCGCGTCCGAGTTTCATGATGGCGTGTGGACCGTCTCAGGCGGTGGGGTTGGCATTGCCGGTCGTTTCGATCAGTTCCAATTCGCCTATCGCTCGATGGGTGGTGATGGCGAGGTGACGGCGCATGTCCTCGATCAGAGCAGCAAGAATCCACAGGCCAAGGCAGGGGTGATGCTGCGTCAGGATCGCGGAGCAGCTTCCCCCTATGCCATGGCATTCGTATCTCCCGATGGATCTGTTCATTTTCGTTTTCGTCCCACCGTCGGAGATATACCGGCTGAGGTTCTCTACAAAGGCACAGCTTCCTGGCTCAAGATGGGCCGCCTGGGCGACGTCTTCACTGCATACGTGTCCACCGACGGTAAGAACTGGAGCCAGATAGGCAACACCAAACTCACACTCAACCACGACCTGCTGGCCGGCCTCATCGCCACCTCCCGCGATAACGGCAAACCCAACTCCGCGCGCTTCGATTACGTCGATGTAACCCGCACGGACGCAACGTACGACGGCGTCGCCACCGAGATTCCCGGCGTCATCCAAGCGGAACACTTCGATACGGGCGGGACGGGTTATTCCTACGCTGCAGAGTTCGGGGAGGCAGGACCGAAGGTCGAAAGTATCCCTGACGCGCTGGGCGCTGAACAAAGCGCAGGTGGTTTTTCCCTCGTCGACCTCAAGCCGAACCGCTACATCAATTATTCGGTCAACGTCGCTACACCTGGTTATTACGTGATCACGCTTCGTGTTGCTTCACAAGGTCCGGGCGGCAGCCTCCACTTCAATCTTGATCAAAAGCCACTCGACAAGCCATTCGCAATTCCTTCAACCGGCGGAGCGGATCAGTGGCACGAAATCAACCTTCCTGCGGTGCACCTTACCGCAGGCCAACACACACTCGCCCTCGTTACGGACTCTGCCGGTGGATCCGGCACGCTTGCCAAGCTGGATCTATTCGCAGTCCATCCGCAATAGCATCCGTTCACCAACACCATGTCGCATCAACACATCATCATGCAATACGTAAAGGCTTTATCTTTCGGAGGCACCATCATGCCGTATTTTCATTCGACTCGGAGTCGTAGCATCAGAGTTGTCCATCATCTGCGATCAGCATTGCTAGGGCTCGCGTTCCTGCCTGTCGTGGTTGGGGCGCTCGAACCGTGCACGATGATGGCGCAGACTACCACCGCCACTCTCAGCGGCAATGTGGTTGACAGCACCGGCGCGATCGTTCCGGGCGCCGACGCGACGCTCGTCAACGATGCCAACGGCAGCGTGCGCACCACCAAGGCCAACTCCGATGGCACCTTCGTGTTCGCTGCAGTACCCACCGGGGAATACACGGTGACGGTGAAATATCCGGGCTTCAAAAGTAAAGTCATCAAGGGCATTCACCTCAATCCTGAGGACAGCCAGAACCTCGCCAAGGTCACACTCGAGGTAGGTGAAATCTCGCAAGTCGTCAACGTTACCGCCAATGATGTAGGTCTAATCAACACCGGCGAGCGCAGCACCCTGATCACCTCGAATGATATCCAGAAGCTGTCCGTTGAAGGTCGAGACGTCGGCGAACTCGTGAAGATGCTTCCAGGCTTTGCCATAGCGCAGACCTCGAACGCCATCGACAATACGCAGTACGATCCATCCCAGGTAAATATCACCGGCGCATTGCGTTCGTATGCGGCAAACGGCAACGCCGCCAATGGGGTGACGCTGCTGTCGGATGGCGCCAACGTATCCGATCCCGGCAACTATGGAGACTCAGTCCAGAACGTCAACTCCGACATGGTCGAAGAGGTGAAGGTACAGACCTCGAATTTTACTGCAGAAAATTCCAATGGACCCATCGTCGTCAATGCGGTCGGTAAGTCGGGCACGCAGAATTACCATGGCGCCCTCTACACCTATGCACGCACGTACCAGCTCAATTCTCAGGACTGGCTCTCCAAATATGAAGATCAAGCCAAGCCCACCGATCGCTACGTCTACCCTGGCGGAAACCTCAGCGGCCCTATTCTCTTTCCCGGGACGAAGTTCAACCAATCGAAGAGGCTGACCTTCTTTGTGGGCGGCGAAGATTATGCACAGCGCAACATCTATGCGTACGGAAGCGCCTCGCAAGCCATCCAGCACGCCTTGGTTCCCACAGCCAACATGCGAAACGGCGACTTCAGTTGTAATGAACTCCAGGCATATCTAGGTAGCAGTGTCATCAGTTCTTGTAACTTGGACGGCACATCCAACATTGCGAATGCAACTTACAACAACATCGCAACCGTGCCGACTGCGACGCGAGACGGACACACAATTGGCAATGGGCAGATTGACTCTTCCTACTTCGATCCCGGAACAGCAGCGATGCTTAGCATACTGCCATTGCCCAACAGCGCGCCATCGAATGGCTTCAATTACTTTCATACCAATCTGATCAACAATGACCTTTGGCAGGCCCGTGCCCGTGTCGACTATTCCTTCTCCGACCGTGTAAAACTCTTCGGCACCTACAACATTGAGCGCGGCAGCCAGGGAGTACCCGAGGTTCCCTATTACTCTCCGGCTCAAACGGCCCCCATGGGTGGTATCGACACACCGGGAGGCGGCCTTCTGAGCACGATCGACTCGCAGACGGCTGGTGTGAATCTCACAATAATTGTTTCTCAGCAACTGACCAATGAATTGGAAGCCAACATGACCTGGCTGCACCAGGCGTTTGTTCCCAAAACTCCATCCGCCCTTCAAAAGACCACGATCGGTTACCCAACCACCTATACAGGTCTCTCGGACAGCGAGGGCAATCCTCTCAATAACAGCACCCAATACCCGCAGCTAAGTGACTATGGAAACGACGGACTTCCCCTTGAGCTGGTGCCAGATTTTTCCTTGGGGCAGCCATACGCTAAGAAGGTGTTACCTTCTGTAACGGACAATGTCACTTACCTGTTCAAGACCCACACCATCAAGCTCGGAGCCTACGTGCAGAAGGTGACGAATAATCAGAGGCTTTCGTCTTCTGTTTCGAGTACGAGCGGGCGCATCGCAGACTATTACTTCGGCCCCACCTACACCAACCCGGACGGCACCCTGGTCACGACTAGCGGAAACTACGTCGCCAACTTCCTGCAAGGCATGATCGAGCAATTCAACCAACAGAATATCGAGCCGCAGCAAAACTTGTATTTCTGGAATATCGACTGGTACGCCACAGATTCGTGGAAGATTACTTCGCGTTTGACGATCGATTATGGCCTGCGCTTTGAACACCTCGGTCCTTGGCAGGATGCCCACAACCAGGGTCTGGCAGTGTTTGATCCGACTACGGCGGGCGACCCTACAAATCCGCACCAGGGCTTCACCTACCATGCCATCAACCCAGCGATTCCTAACTCAGGTGCGGCGTCTCGCTTCGCATTCTATGAGCCTCGCTTCGGCCTGGCATACGACGTTTTCGGAGACGGCAAGACCATGACTCGCGGTGGATGGGGTATGTATCGCAATCATGACAACTGGAACGTGGTGCAGTTGGCCGCGGCGCAAGCGCAAGGCGTCGTCGTCGATGCCATCTCCGGTGGTGCGGGTATTGATTTGAAGCAGGTCGGCGCCGCCAACGTAGCGGACGCTGTCGGCGCTGGCAACTACACGAGCGGAGCGGTCTCCGCGAACAGCTATGTTCTCGATCGCAATGATAGTGAGCAACCACTGACCTACACCTATAGCTTCACGGTAGATCAGCAACTTCCAAAAAATTCACAATTTGAAATCGCCTACGTCGGTAATCAGGGTCGCTACCTCACCGCGCAGAATGTCAATAACCTGACACTCTCTCTGCAGAACATCAATCCAGTTCCATTAGGAGCGTTCTTTCAACCCAATCCGGTCACAGGAGCCGTCACGCCACTGGGGCAACTGGATAGCCTAAGTGCCGCCGAGACAAATGACTATCGTCCATACAACAAACTCGGCGATGTATATGAAACCCGTCACATCCTGTACTCCTACTACAACGGTCTGCAGACAAGCTGGAACAAGCAGTCAGGCCGTTTGACTTATGGGATCAACTACACCTGGAGCAGGGCTCTCGGCATCAAAGACGGCTTCTACAACGGCAATGCGGTCGACGCGACGAATCTGCGCAATAACTATGGCATCCTCTCTTTTGATCGCACGCATATCTTCAACGCGAGCTACAGCTATGACGAAGGCGTCGCCTACCATGGCGGACGCGCTCTGCGGGTGATCCTCAACAACTGGGCGATCTCAGGTATCACCGGCCTCCAAAGCGGCCCAAACCTGCAAGCGACCTACTACGCAAACTTCAATTTGACCGGAAAGCTGGGACCCAGCGGAGGAACGCAGTTGAACGTGGACAACATCACGTTCCTCGGAACACCCGATGTCCAGCTGCAGCCTTTGCTCACCTGTAATCCTGCGGCTCACACGGTTGCGAATCAATTTGTGAATGGATCTTGCTTCCAACTTCCCCAAATCGGCCAGAATGGCGGCTTCAATTACCCCTATCTGCACGGGCCTGCATTCTTCAACTCCGATCTCACGGTCGTACGGAATGTCCCCTTCAAGAATGGGCGCAACCTTCAGCTACGGTTCGCTGCATTCAACTTCCTGAATCATCCGTTGACGACCTTTTCGACCTCATTCCCGCAGATGATTCAGCTGAACTTGAGCAACCTCGCCGCGAACGGGTATACAGCCAATCCCGCCACCGCGACGCCTGCCCCGGGCTTCGGCGTGTCCACCATCAAGGAAGGCCGGCGAGTTGTGGAAATAGCGGCGAAGTTCACTTTCTAAGGCAGTTGAAAACATTGAGGAACATGACCATGCAGAAGCTTTCCATTTCAAACCACGCTTTGACGTTGTCCCTCCTCGGCGTTGGCATCAGTGTGATGACCTCCCTGGCGCACGCTCAAACGTTCGTAGTCCCGGCAGCCTCTACCTCTTCGACCACGACGGCTTACACGGGTCTGGTCCAATCCCAGGCTGTCGCCGTTGATAGCAGTGGCAACCTGTTCTATACGCTTCCGTCGACAGGCGCCCTTGTGGAGCAGCCTGCCAACGGCAGCGCCGCGATCACGCTCTATACCCTTGCTTCTGGAGGTGGTGGCTATCCAAAGGGAGTTGCGACCAATAACACCTATGCCTACTCGACCGACTACGGTGGCCACCTCTGGCAGGTGCCTGTGGGAGGCGGCGCCGCCGTCGATCTCCTCCCAGCCTGTAACCCGATCGATGGCTATTACCTCGGAACGCAGGCTGTCGCGACCGACGGCTTGGGGAATATTTACGTTGCGGGCAATAACGAGACCAGCCTGTTCAAGATCACATCTGCCGACGCTTGCACCGTGGTAAGTAATGTCACGCTCGACGCGAACTCGCAAGTGGCCGCCGACGCAGCAGGAGATCTCGCCTACTCAACCGGAGGCGTGCTCTACAGCCTGCCTGCAACTGCCTCAACGCCCGTCGCCGTGGCAGCCACGTTCAACAGCATCGTAGGCTTGCGCGCCGATGCTATTGGCAATGTCTTCGTCACCACATACAGCGGCATCGTAGAAGTACCATTCATCAATGGTGCGCTCGACGGCGCAGATGCGTTCACAGTTCTCCCCGGCAGCTCGGCGAACGCTGTCGCCGTTGGGTCCGACGGCACCATCTACACGACCGACGGTACTAACCTGTTCAAGAACCTCATCGGCAATGTGCAATTCGGTGCCACGGCTGCCGGAACAGCATCGACCGCGCAGACGGTCAATGTGGTCTTCAACACGGCAGAGACTCTTACCAGCATCCGGCTTGCCGCCGGCACAGGGACATCTTCGGAGATCGCCAACACCGGCACCAGCACGTGCGCCACAGGAGTGGCCTATTCTGTCGGCTCGACCTGCACGCTCAATCTCACCTTCACTCCGAGCCAGATTGGCGCTCGCAACGGTGCGGTCGCTCTCTCGTCGGCAAGTGGTGCGGTCGGCTCGGTCTCCGTCGGCGCCCAAGGATCTGGTGCAGGCCTCGTCGTCGATCCAGGCACGCAGACCACGATCGGCAGTGGTTGGACCACGCCCTCAGGCATCGCGGTCGATCCCAACGGTGCGCTTCTAGTGGCCGACACGTCCGCCGGCACGCTCTCCTACATTCCTTCGGGTAGCACGACACCCACCGTCATCGCCTCCGGATTATCCCAGCCCTCCGGTGTTGCCTTTGGAGCGGACGGTACCGCTTATGTCGCGAACACCGCTGCCAACACGGTCATGAAGGTTCCGTATAACGGCTCGGTCTACGGCACTGCCTCCAGTGCTGTCTCCGGGTTACAAGCACCCTCTTCACTGGCGCTCGGACCCGATGGCAGTCTCTACATTGCCGATACAGGCGCCGGCACGGTAGTCCGCATTCCGAACCAGGCTGGCTCACTCAATTTCTACGATCAGCTTCCTGTGGGCAGCGGATTCACCGCTCCTGCAGCCCTCGCCTTTAGCGCCAGCGGAAATCTATTCGTCGCCGATAAGACCGCGTCGACAATCTCGGAGGTAAGTGGTACGGGCACCACGACCGTAGCCACTGGCCTTAGCGGCCCCGTGTCCATCGCACTGGACGACTCCGGAACTCTCTACGTGCTACAGACAGGCGTCGCCACCATCCTTCGCATCCCCTACAGCAACGGGAGCTACGGTGCCAATACCACCACAGTTCTGGGAATCGGTTTCAGCAATCCTTCCGCTCTTGCGGCAACAGGAGCTGGAAATTTGTATGTCGCCGATGCTGGCGCACCTTCGGTAACGCTCATTCAGCGAACGGCAGGCTTGCTGAACCTGGGCAACGTCAATGAAGGCGATACGAGTGCGGCACAGAGCCTTGCCCTAAGTAACGACGGTGACACCTCGCTCACTTTCGGATCGCCACTCTACACAGCATCCGGCGATACCACCGACTTCACGGTAAGCACGACAGGGTCGAATGCCTGCGCGGCGGGTGACTCACTTGCTGCCGGGACGTCCTGTGCTATCTCCGGCACATTTTCTCCGACCGTCACAGGCCCGCTCACAGAGACACTCGCCATCGCTTCCAATGCCGTGAGCGCAACCCCGGTTACAGGCGCCTTCACTGGGGTGGGAACCAACCTTCCCAAAACTACGTTGGCACTTAGCACCAGCCCCAGCGGGTCAGTTACCTATGGAACCTCGATCGTTGCAACCGCGGTCGTGTCGGCTCCTGCGGGGTCTAGCGTCGCGCCCACTGGCACAGTCACCTTTCTCGTCAACGGCACAGCGTATGCGACAGTAACCTTGAGTAGTGGAAGTGCCGCCACGACGATCACCGGACTTCCCGCAGGTGTTAATACGGTCAATGCGACCTATAGCGGCGACACGAATTACGCTGGCAGTACAGGAACGGCTGTAACAGTCAACGTAGCGCTCGCGCCTACGACGACAACCTTCACCAGCAGCATCAGTAGCGCCACTCCGGTACCTCCGGGCACCAGCGTCACTCTCACGGCAACGGTGACCAGTGCGGTCACGTCTGCAAGTCCCAGCGGAACAGTCAACTTCGTAAGTAATGGCACGACGATTGCATCTGCTCCCGTCAACAGCTCAACCGGTGTGGCAACTGTGACGCTCACAACGCTTCCCACAGGAACGTACTCCATTACAGCGATCTATAGTGGGGACTCGGGCTTTGCGACGTCGTCCTCGGCAACCCTTGTGGTCTCCATTCTCGCGCCGCAATATGTATTCGCGAACCAGCCGACAGCCCTGACAGTTAATTCTCCAGGCTCGGTAAGCGCTACCTTTACACTCGCCCCGATCAGCGGATATGTCGGCGGAGTCAACATGGCATGTTCTGGTCTTCCAGTGAACACACAGTGCACCTTCATTCCTGCGACGGTGGCCTTTGTAGGAACGAATACAGCGCCGCAGAATGTGACGCTCACCATTACGACTGCGACTCCGCCGCCGAGCACGGTGGCGGGATGGTTGTTGCCGTTCGGCGCACTGATGCTGCTGGGCTGGCGTAATCGCAAAGCAATCGCTGCACGTGGTTCGTTCCTGGTGATCGCGTTGGCATTGGGTTCCAGTCTTGCGATCCTCTCGGTAAGTGGCTGCGGCAATGGGAGCACCAGCAACAAAACCCCCGCTGGCACGTCCACTGTAACCGTGACGTTTATAGGAACGCCTACCGGCACGACAACCGTTCCCCCCAATGGCGACGGCAACATTACGAAGGCGTTTAGCTTTACGCTAACGGTGCAATAACGGCGGTTGCATTGCGGGTGATCGGAGTCTTAGCCTCCGATTGCCTGTGAGCGATCCCCACCACCTACCGCTCCACATCAGAGGAATTCATGAAGGCATGGATATCACGACGCGACTTCGGTCGCTCTCTAGGGACGGCTGCGATCGCTTCCGTTGCGCTGCAATCCCCGGCATCAGCTTTGCCTTCGGATCAAAGATTCCCATCTTCATCCACAGAGGGAGCTTTCCCCAAGGGTTTTCTTTGGGGCGCGTCCACTGCGGCGTATCAAGTGGAAGGCGGCGTGAAGGAAGCTGGACGCGGGCTTTCTATCTGGGATACTTTCTCACACCTTCCAGGTAAGACCGATCACGGCGATACCGGTGACCGAGCCGATGATTTCCTGCACCACTATCAGTCGGACATTCAACTGATGTCGGAGATTGGTATCCGTGCCTTTCGATTCTCCGTCTCCTGGACGCGCGTTTTTCCCACCGGTGCAGGCCAACCGAATCCTAACGGTCTGGATTTTTATCGCAAGCTGGTCAACGAACTTCAGCATGCAGGCATTCAGCCATTCTGTACTCTTTACCACTGGGATCTTCCGCAAGCCTTGCAGGATCGCGGTGGTTGGGAAAACCCCGACACGGCTCGGTGCATGGCGGAATATGCGGGCTACGTTGCGGGTGAGCTCTCCAGAGACGGCGTTGCTAACTTTTTCACCACCAATGAGATTCGAACGTTTGTGGAGCTGGGTTATGGTTCAGGCTCGCACGCGCCTGGCCTGCAGGTAGGCAGAAAACGCCTCGCGCAGCTCACACACAACGTGCTGCTCGGGCACGGTTTGAGTGTTCAGGCAATTCGCGCACATGCCGTAAGTAGAACCGAGGTCGGCATCGCGGAGAACCCAACCGCGACAGTACCTGCCACTTTGTCGGAGGCCGATGTCCATGCTGCTCGAGTGGCGATGCGAGAGGAAAATGCCCCTTACCTTACGGCAATTCTGGAGGGCCGATACACGGATCGCTATCTTGTCCAACTCGGAGCGGACGCGCCGCGCTTCACCTCCGAGGAGATGCGGATCATCTCGTCGCCCCTGGATGCCGTGGGTCTAAATCTTTATTCCGCAACCTACGTTAGGGCTACATCTTCTGCTGAGGGGTACGAAGTGCTATCAATACCTGCCGACTTCCCTCATATGGCCAGTTTCTGGTTAGCAGTCAGTCCCGAATGCCTTGCCTGGGCACCGAGATTGGTCGCCGAGATTTGGAAGCCGAAGACCTTGTACATCACAGAGAACGGCTCTTCAGCGGATGACCGGCTTTCCAAAACGGGTGAGGTTGTCGATCTGGGCAGAGTTATGTATTTACGGAATTGCCTAGCGCATTTGAGACGTGCCATCGCGGAGGGCGTTCCGGTCCGGGGCTACTTCGCATGGAGTCTGATGGATAACTTTGAATGGGCAGATGGTTACGGGAAACGCTTCGGTTTGGTTTATGTCGATTATTCGACTCAACAACGCACACCCAAACTAAGTGCCGAGTTCTATAAGTCCGTCATTGCAGGAAATGCAATTTAGCTTATTCCTGATCAACTGACACAACAGCAGGACCGCAAAGTAGCGGCTCCAGCGAGCCTCAAAGGACCGCTGTTCAGCGAGCGGCTCGTATCCTTACGACGAAAGCCTACGGCCGTAGAGGCCCTAAAAGCCGGCTTATCGGCAACTACTTCTTTAGAATGTCGGCGTCCCCGACGGGATTCGAACCCGTGTTACCGCCGTGAAAGTAGCCGAGTAAACCGCAACTGTAAGAAAAAACATGCGCAGGAAGCCATCGGAACGCGTCCTTTGCGCAGTAGCGAACGGTGAATGGGTCCACAGAAGGTCCACGGAAAAGTTGTTACCGCCCTGTCGCGGGGGCAGAGACTTCTTTCCGTGCGTTCAACTCGTTTCCCGCTACTGTTCTCGAACGGCGTTTGCGGAACTTCGCTCTGGAAAATGACACCATCTCAATGTTGCAGAAAAGCCCACACCTCAGGGCAGATCGCGACTTGCCCTGGAATCGCTCACCACTCTCGGCCAGAAATCCCCCTATCGTCGTGATGACGATTGCGGTAAACGCAAGCAGATAACGCTGAGGAACTACCGAGGGTGTTTGCGCATTGTCTGTCCGATTCTTTTTGGCAGGCATATGCCGCTGACCGATCTCTTCCTGGTAGTCCAGCCATCTCTGGTCATGCGGCTGAAGACAAACGTCGGAAACCCACTGCACAAAGCGAAGTTTGATAGCGGCCTTATAGTGTTCGTCCGGCTTTCCATCCGGGCCCACGAAGGATGCGGCGAGTTGAGGCAGACGACCGATTACCGACCGCCAGCTATCAACGATCGCCTCCGCCTGCGGGATCAGTGTTTCTCCCGCGATCTTCAGCCACAAGGCGTCGTCATCGCTCCAGCCTGTTGCCGCCTCCAGTTTGCGAAGCTCTTCAAGAGATACGGGTGACGGAGGTACCGAGTCCTCACCGAACGAATATCCCGCAATAGGACACTTGGAAGTCATAGTCTCTCCTCTATCCGTTCTCAGGCGCGCTTGACGATTGATCGCACGATGGAAATGATGGCACCGCTGCTCTCGAGTTTCGAGTTGTTCTCCTTGTGGGCGGTATCCGCGGCGAGAATGTGCCGATACTGCTCGTAGCTGGCAAGGGACGGAAACTCAATGAGCCCGTGGGCCTCGTTGGTTGGCCCGGCGTAATCCGTGGGCAGAAAGTAGCCGATGATGTTGCCACCGCTTCGGGTGATCGGTTCCATCTCTGCGGCAACGTAGGCTTCGTAGGCGGCGCGCTTATTCGGATCAAACGTGTAGCGAAGGTAAAGGGTCAACATAGGGTTCTCCTTTTCGGATGGCGTTCTGCACGGAGCACTCAAAGACCGGGCAACTGGCCAGGAGTGCTGTGAACACACCCAGTATGATGCGGAGCGCGTCACGAATACTTCCATCCCGATCGAAGTATCTTTCAACGAAAACGTCTACCATTCAGATATGGAGATGGGAGCGCGAGTTTCGGAGATCGGTAGCCTGCTTGGCGATCCAGTCCGGGCGGCCATGCTGACAGCGTTGATGGATGGCCGGTCACTGCCAGCGGGCGAACTTGCTTTCATCGGCAATGTCGCGCCGCAGACAGCGAGTTTTCATTTAGGCAAACTCCTGGAATCCCACTTGATCGCAGTTGAGCGTCAGGGAAAACACAAATATTACCGGTTGACCAATGAGCAGGTAGCGTTGGCGCTCGAATCCCTGGCGTCGATTGCACCGTTGCGGAACGAAGTGCATGTGCGCTCGGACCGGCAACTTTTGCAGCGCCGCAACACAGGGCTGCAATATGCGCGGAGTTGCTATCGGCATCTTGCCGGTCGCCTGGCAATTCAAATTCACGACGCGCTGATCGTACGTGGCTTCGTTTTGTCGGTTGGTGAACGGCAATATGAATTGACGGGGGAAGGTGAAGGTTGGCTCATGAAGCTGGCATCCTCGAAGGATGGCTCGGTCAGCCGGAGGGAGCGCGGAGGACAGGCATGTCTCGATTGGACGGAGCGGCACCATCATATAGGAGGCCCGCTCGGCGTGACGTTGTTCTCCCGCCTGACAGAGGCTGGTTGGCTACTACAGCGGCCGGGAACGCGCGCGCTGGCCGTCACGCTCAAAGGCCGCGAGGCTCTGGACCGGCAACTTGGAGTGCGCTGAATCGCCAGACAATTGCATCTTTTAGCTGGGTAGGTTCCGACGCCATGTCTTCTCTAACCCTGGGGATTCGTAATGGCAACCGCGCATGGCGGAACTAATCCTCGAACTGCCTGGAAAGTCGGGTTTTTTCGGCAAGTTCAGGGCCATCAGGCACCCAGCCAGATCGAAGTTGCCGAAAACACCGTTTTCCGGGAATGACCTTATCAGTGGGAGCATGTCGCAGCTCGCATCAGCTTACCCTCAGGCTTGTGGCCGGTATTGAAGATCGCTACATTCTTCTGCTGCTGGCTTACATCCGGCACGCAAAAATCCTGACGAACAAGTCCGGGAGCAGCGTTGCTTCGTACGGCTGCTGGGTGCGCTGGATGTTGATGGTGTGTGGGTCGACCAGCGGCTTAGGTGTGTTCGCCGCAGATTTGTCTCCGGGATATTGCGTGCCAAACACTTGTGGCCGATTGATTGACTGCAGATAGCGGTCAAGCGTCGCCGCTGCGATCCATTTGTCGGCCGAACCTCCGCGGATCAAGGCTTCCACGGCAAGAATGTGCGCGAACAAATAGTCGTCGGGCGTCTGTCCGTGCTGAAAGATCAACAAAGCGTCTGAAAAGTCCTCTCCCGTCGTGATCTTGCCTTTCGCAAGCAGCCTGCGTATCTCGGCGCGGCGTTCGTCGCCATGCTTGAAGTAGTCCGCAGCTGAGATGCTGCCAGGATTTTCCGATTGATCTTCCATCTCCAATTGGTGGATCGGCGAAACCGCAGGCGTGGCTGCAGGGGAGCCCTGCGCCGCCAATCCAGTCGATCCAATACTCAATCCAACAAGCACCAGCGCCCGCAATTGAACAGTCATCTTAGCCATCGACACGAAATCCCCCTGCTTGCTTTGACACCGTTGGCAAGTCCAATGTTCCAGAACGCCAGGTACCAAAAGACGTGTCAGGCTTCAATGCTTTTGAGTTCCCGTGAAGTCCGCTTATCGGCAAGTTCGCGGCTTCCGGCTGTTTCGATCAGGCCAAGTTCCCGATAACGGCGTTTGAAAGTTTTGCTTTCGACAACTACGACTCTGATGTTGCCGAAAACGCCGTTTTACGGGAATTTAGTTTGGGCTCTTGGCAGTCGCGAAGGGAGAAGCAAGGATGAGGCTCATAGCGAGTCCGGCTCTACGGGGCACAGACGGACTTCCATCGGAAACTCTGCGCAATGAACTGCGACAAACTCAAGAACTCCACGCTGTAGCGTGGCGAGTAGTGTCACTGTTGCTGCGCTGAGCCGAACACTTTCACTACCGGCAGCGCCTCGTGGTGGTCATCGAACATTCCACGCTTCGCTATGGCCCCCTCGGCCATGGGCTCCCACCAGAAAACGCCTTTGCCCAGCCCATTTGGTGTTTGCTTCACCGTATTCACCAGCATCCCCAGAAAATCGGCCTGGCCTTGCGGGGTCTGCGTATATGGCGGCTTTCTTCCCTTGAAGTCCTCGCTGTCCCGCCAGTCATATGCAGTCTCCACTACGATGATCGGTTTTTTGTATCGATTCGCCATGAACTCCAAGTTGTTCTTGAGCTCGTTTAAACTGCCCTGCCACCACGGGTAGTACGACTGTCCAATGACATCAAAGGGCACGCGGTTCACGATCAAATTATCGAAGAACCACTTTGTCGTCTCGTCATTTCCGCCCTGGTCGATGTGGATCATGATCAGTGGCCGCTGCTCGGCTCCCTTGCCGTCGTTCGCGCCCCTAATTCCGGCCTCCAAGAGATCTGCAAACTGCGGCCAGCGGTCGGGTAGCCTGCCGTCGGGCCAAAGCATTCCACTGGTAATCTCGTTGCCGATCTGCACCATATCCGGCATCGTGCCCTGCTCACGGAAGGCCGTGATGGTGTCCTTGGTGAACTGGTACACCGCTTTGACCAATTCCTCATGCGGCATCTTGGCCCACGCTGCGGGTGTCTTCTCATGCGCCGGATCGGCCCAGTCGTCGGAGTAGTGAAAGTCCAGCAAAATCCTGAATCCCAGCGCCCGAGCTGCCTTCGCTTCAACCAGCGAGTATTGAAGCGTATTCGGCAGTGGAGTTGGCTCATTCATAATGCGCAGCCGAACCCAGTTGAATCCGTTGTGCCGCAGGATCTCAAGGCCGGGATGCACCTGCCCGTTGTCCTTGAAGGCGATGCCTTTGGACTCCATTTGCTGCAAGAACGAAACGTCTGCGCCATAGATGAAGTACGGCTGCTTTGCGGGCGCTGATGCAGTCGAACTCGAAGCTTGCGCGGGAGGAATCGTCTGACCAATCGACTGCGTGCCCATCGCCAGCAGCACGGAACAAATCATCAACCACACATAGCACCCCCACTTCCAAAACAAAAAAAGATGCCGATACAAGTCTGGCGCTCAGAGGTGCAAGAGTCCTCTCTGAAGCGCTGTAACCACAGCCTCAGTTCGATCGTGCACATCAAGTCGTTCCAAAATCGCCGACACCCGACACTTCACCGTAATCTCCGCAAGATCCAACTCGGTCGCAATTTCTCGATTGCTCTTGCCCTGTGCGATTCGCTCCAAAATCTCGCGCTCGCGCACGCTCAAATCGCTGCTGGGAGTGCGGTTCGCCAGCGTCTCCTTAATCACCTGCGGCAGATAGCGTCCACCCGCATGCACTCGCTTGATTGCATCCGCGAGAAGGTCGTGCGGCATCCCCTTGATGATGTATCCTCGCGCACCCGCCTGCAGCGCCTGGTGAATATCCTCGTCGCCCTCGTAAGTCGTCAACACGATGAACCGAGCGTCCGGCGACACTGTTCTGATCGTCCGAATCACCTCGACCCCGCTCAACTCCGGCAGTCGCAAATCCATCAGGGTCACATCCGGCCTTTTTTCCTTGTGCAGCGCGATGGCCTCGCGTCCGTTGCCTGCCTGCGCCACCGTCTCCATTCCTGGCAGCGTCCCGATCAGCGCCGCCAATCCGATCCGCACGATCGGATGATCGTCGACAAGCATCACGCGTATTGGCGTTGCCGCCAGGTTTGTCATCCAGCCATCTCCCTGACCGCATCGTCCTCGGCCAAACGGCTGTGCTCGAAGCACACCGCCGCTCTTGGCACTCGAATATACACTTCCGTTCCACGCGTAACCGCACTAGTTACCCGCACGCTGCCACCCAGCCGGCGAATTCGTTCCTTAATCCCTATCAGTCCGAAGTGCCCTTCCGGTGGATGGCCGAATGAATCGAAGCCTGCCCCATTGTCCTCAACCGAAAGCGCGAATTCATCCTCGCCGAAGCTCGCACGCACGGCAATTCGCGTCGGATTCGCGTGCAACAGCGCATTATAGATCGCCTCCCGGCTCGCCATCGCAATCTCGTGCATTGCCCCCGAGTGGAAGTCATAGGCCTCGCCCTCGACCTCACACTCGATCGCAATATGCGACGATCGCCCCAGCCGCTCCGCCAACCTCTGCAACATCGCGCCGAAATCCTGCGATTCCCGCCTGCGTAAATTCCACACCGCCTGCCTCGCCTCGTCGATCGCCGCCGCTAATTGGGTTCGGGCATAGTCCAGCAATTCCACCTGTGCCGTGTTATTTCCTGCACCGCCCGCGCTAGCTGCTTCCAACAGCAACGACACGCCCGCACACCCCTGGATCAAAGTGTCGTGCATCTCCCGCGCCAGTCGGGCCCGCTCATCGAGCGTCGCCTGATACGCTGTCTCCAACCGCCGCAGCTTCTGCCGGTGGACCCACCAGATCACGAGCGCCAGCACAGCGACGCCGAGGCTCAGAAACCACCACGTCCGATAGAAGAACTGCCGCTTCACGATGGTGAGCGTCCGTTCGGTCAGCCTCCCAGACCCATCCTGAAATGCACGCACTCGAAATGTATATCGCCCTGCCGGCAGGTTCGTGTAATCCGCTACGCGACGATTGGACCCGTAGCGCCAGTCGCGGTCGAAATTATCCAGCTTGTACTGGAACTGCACCGCATCCTGCGGCCCGAGCAGGATCGCGCCGTATGCTATCTCCAGGCTGCGATTATTCGCATCCAGCGTCACCGGCCCCGGACCCACCGATCCACTCTGCATTGACACTGTCCGCCCGTCGGCAACGACATTATCCAGAAACACCTTCGGCACCGCCGACGAATCCGTTCTATTGGTCAGAAACTGCACCGGGCCTTTGCTGGTAGGAAACCACGCATTTCCCTCCGGCGTCATCGCCCCTGCCGGCAGCGTCCCTCCGTAGAGTGGAGTCAACTCGCCGCCTTCGGATACGGGGAAAAAACGCTGCGACAAATGGGTCTGCGGAGCACTCGCCAGCTTCTCCAGGTCCGCAATCGAGATGACTGCAACCCCGTTTTCGCCACTCATCCAGAACCGACCTCTGCGGTCCTCCAAAATTGCGTACACGCTATTGCTCGCCAGACCCTGCTCGGTCGTGTAGTGGGTGGTGGATGTGGCGCCCGGAACATAACGGTAGAGCCCGTTGTCCCGCGTCCCTATCCACAACGCGCCGCTTGCACTCTGATTCAACGCCCACGCCTTTTCGCCTGCCAGAGCTTGAGTCGCCGCGTCCTGCACAAACTGATCTCCCACCAGGTGGCTCAAGCCGCGATCGGTTCCAATCCACAGGCCGCCGGCACGATCCTCCAGCAGCATCCGAACGCTAAAGTACACCAGCCCATCCTGAACGCGGAAGTTGCGAAATACCGCGTGCGACAGGCGACTGACTCCTTCATCGGTCGCAATCCAAAGGTCGCCATTCTTCGATTCGATCACGCCGCGAACGAAGTTGTTCGTCAACCCGTTCGCTGTGGTGTATTGCTCCGCCGGCGCACCCTGTCCAAGATGAAATAACCCGCGCCCATCCGTGCCGATCCAAAGTGTCCCGTCCTTGGCCCGAAAGACATTCCGCACGCGCGCGCCATGCAGCCCCTCAAAGTTCGTCGGCGTCGCAACCCCATTCACCAGGTGTGAGAGCCGCGTACCCGCCACCCACAGTGCCCCATTCTGGTCCTGTGAAATCGTCTCGAAATCCGAGTCCGACGCATTCGGCAGCGGCACCAACTGCACCAGAGACCGGCTGAACCGCACTACACCCGCCTGCGTCCCCATCCACACATTGCGCTCGGCGTCCTCGAACAAACTTAACACCGTCTTGCTCGGCAGCTTCAGGTACTCATCTGGCTGGGCGCCAACCACCGACAGTCGCCCGTCGTGCAGCATATAGGCGCCCTGTCCGATGGTCCCGATCCAAAGTGTCCCGTCAGTAGTCTCGCGCAAAGTCCTCACCGTGCCCTGGACGCCGTCGAAGCGTACAAACGAAGCAGCTCCTGGCGGCAGCCGTTGCAGCCCTGAAACAGTTCCGACCCACACCGCTCCGTCGCGCGTCTGCAGAATCGACTTCACCCGCGTCTCGCTGTACTCCCCCACCAGGGGATACTCCGTCGCCACTCTCCCGCGAATGGCAACCAACCGCGATCCGCCCACCCAAACGGTACCATCAGCAGTTTGCGCAAGCGCATGCACCGCCATCGCCGGTATCGCGACTGTCCCGTCCACGCGAATCGCACGTTGAGCCTGCCTATCCGGAAGCTGAAATAGGCCATCGTCGGTCCCAATCCAGATACGGCCGTCGAGCCGCCCTTCGAGGCTGCAGCGGACAAACCCGTCCATCAGACCGGCCGCTGCCCCAAACTGGCGAAACCGCCCGTTGCGCATCCGCACCAGGCCGCCGCCCTCCGTTCCGATCCACAACGTCCCATCCCGCGCCGTCATCAGGCTGAAGACGCTGCTTTCCTTCAATGCCGGCGTATTTCCCCGATCGAACGTAACAAAGTGTGACCCATCGAACCGCAATAACCCACCAGTTGTTCCGATCCAGAGAAACCCATCCAGCGTCTGGGCTACCGCCTGTACGGTCTCCTGCGGCAACCCATCCTGCGTCTGCCAGACGCGCGTAGCGTAGTTCTCCGGCTGGGCGCTGGCTGGACCAATCGTCTGCGCCTGGACACACAGCATGCCACTGAACGCGGTCAAAGCGAGTGCTAGCGTCGATTTTCGCCGAAAGATGAGGGAGATCACACCGGACACGCTTCGATTGTGCGCCCGTCCCGCGATACCGCACAAGAGATACTCCGGTGATGGTCAATCCTGCGCAGCAGCCTACCCATGCCGGGTACCAGAAACATCGTGAATTTACTCCGCACATACTTTGGTATGTTCCAAGCGGTTGTTTAAAACCGTTAGTGTCGTGTGCGCATCGGATCCGATGTTGCGGCTGTGCTCTCGATCCACACAGACAGGAGCGCACGCCCACAATGAGGAAATATCCATGAACTTTCGCAGTCCTTTGTCTTACTTTGCCAGGCCAGCCGCCATCACAGTTCTCATGATCTTCGCCGCAGCAGGCGGCCATGCGCAGGTTGGCACGGCCAGCCTCACGGGAACCGTCGAGGACACGACGAATGCAGCCATCCCCGGCGCAACCGTCACGCTTACCGACACCTCAACCAGAACCTCGCGCACGGCCAAGAGCGACAACAGCGGATTCTTCTCGTTTCCAAACCTTCCCGCTGCTACCTATGAGGCCAGCTTCCACATGCAGGGGTTTTCCGATTTGGTCCGAAAGAACATCGTCCTCGGGATCGGCGACAGTCAGGCCATTCCGAGCATCCACATGCAAATCGGAACGGTGAGCTCCACCGTCAACGTTTCGGCCCAGTCCAGCGCGATCACGCCGACGACGTCCGGTGAAAGCTCTTACACCCTTTCGAGCAAACAAATTCAAAGCCTTGACATTGAGGGACGAAGTGCCATCGAACTACTTGGACTTGTTCCGGGCGCAGCCGACTCAGGTAACTTCGAAAGCGACACGTACAGCGGCCAGACCGCCGGCTTCAGCCAGAACGGCAGCGCTTTCTCGGTCAACGGCAACCGCTTCGACCTGACACAGATCGTAAGCGATGGCGCGGTTGTGAGCGACGTGAACACTTCTGGCGGCGCGGCCGTCACGCCCAACGTCGACATGATCTCCGAAGCGAAGGTCGAAACCGCGGCGTTTCTGCCGGAGAACCCGAACGGCCCCATCGTCGTGAACACAGAAACCAAGTCAGGCGGTCATGATTTCCATGGCGAACTGTACGCCAGTGTCCGCAACCACGTCTTCAACGACACAGATTGGCGCGTGAAGAACCTCGGCCTGTCCAAGCCGAATGACGCATACTACTACCCGGGCGCAAACGTCGGCGGGCCTATCCTCATTCCTGGCACTGGCTTCAACAAGTCCCGCGATAAGCTCTTCTTCTTCGTCGCGTTTGAGAAGGCGCTTCAGTACGTACAAGACCCGCTGCTCGACATACGTGAAGCGGTCACCCCGACCGTAGCCATGCGCACCGGCGATTACAGCGATACAGCGTACATGAGCAACTTCGCCGACAGCGCCTACTACGCCAGTGTCACCCCGTGCACTTCGTCAGGAGCAAACACCTCGCTCTGCGAAGGCACCACCGGCATCATCAACCCCGCGGCCATTGATCCCAACGGCCAGGTCCTCATCAATGCGTTGCCGCAACCGAACGCCAACCCGGCCACCAATGGCGGGTACAACCTGGTCAGCAGCGCGCTTACCTTCCAACCGCGTGATCAGGAAACCGTCAAGATCGACTACAACATCAACCAGAAGAACCATCTTTCCGGACGTTACAATCGCGAATCAGAGACGGTGCCCTTTCCCTTCGGTTATTACAACAACTTCACGCCGAACCTCCTCAGCGCCGACCAATACAACCACAATGGTTCGAACTCAGTGGTGAGCAATCTTTCCACCGCCTTGACGTCAACCATTACCAACCAGCTAATCTTTTCCTACACACGTCTCAACTTTGAAACCTACCTCGGCGATCCAGACGCGGTCTCCCGCAGCAACCTCGGGTATACGGCCGCAGATCTCTATAACAACGACACCAACATCCTTCCTAACGTACAGCCGGAGTACGGGGATGCAGGGTATGCGTCGCTCTACCTGATCGGCGGCAGCTACCCGACGGTGCATGCGCCTCAGCAGACCTATGTAGTCAATGAGAATGTCACAAAGTTGCTCGGGCGGCACACCCTGAAGGCCGGTGTCTACTTCGCGCAGCAGCAATTCGGCGAGCTGACCCCAGGTATAGAAAACGGCAATATCGAGACCGGCGACTACTCCGGTGCCTACAACACTGGCAACGCCTTCGCCGACTTGCTAACCGGTCAGATCGCCGGGTACGCTGAAAGCACCAAGAACTTCATCGGCAACATGACGGAAAAGCGTATCGACTTCTTCGTGCAGGACCAGTGGAAGTTGACGCCGCGCTTTACCCTCAATTATGGAGTGCGCGTGAACCACATCGGCGCATGGTACGAAGATTCTGGCAGGATTGTCGTCTTCGACTCCGCGCTCTACAACCCAGATGGCACCTACGCGGAAGCCCCGGGTCTTGTCACACATGCAACCAACTCTGCAATTTCGATCAGCGGTGGTAAGGCGCTGGGCTTTCAGATCGCTCCAGACGTCGGCTTCGCCTGGGACGTCCTAGGCAACGGCATGACCATCGTGCGCGGCGGCTATGGGAAGAACTATTATGCCGATCCGGGCTCCAATGCCTTCTCGACCATCGAGGCGCCCCCTAACGAAACCTTCACCAGCTTCTACGGCCTTACGACAATCAACCAGATTCCCACGCTACAGACGTACCTGCCACTCGGCCTATATGGGATTGGCAATCTCCATGACAACCATCTGCCGAACACCCAGTCGTACACTCTGGCTGTGGCGCAGACCTTTCCCGGCGGCATCAATACCGAGATTTCTTACAACGGAAACATATCGAAGTATCTAACCGGCTATCTCAACACGAATCCGGTACCCGAGGGCTGCCCAGGTGAGTATCCCGGCTATACACCAGGCTCCTACAACGACACCACGTGCCGTCCCTATTCGCTGCTCTCTGGCTTGAGCACCGAGGTCCATAACCTCAGCTCTTTCTATAACTCCTTACAGGCCACGGCATCGAAGAAGGTAGGTATTTTCAACTTCTGGTTCACCTATACCTATGGCAAATCGCTCGCCTACAACTGTGAGAATCCCTTTGAGGAGCGTCGCTGCTACGGTCCTGCTCCGTTTGACCGCAGCCAGAACGTCAACATCTCCTATCTCATCAATCTGCCGAACGTGAGCGCCAAGTATCTCGGCAATCATAAGGTCTTGAACGGGATTCTCGACGGTTGGCAGTTCACAGGTATCGAGCAGGTTGCTTCCGGAACGCCTCTACAGTTCACCGCTGCCGCGTCAGCAAACGGCAATACCGGCGACGAGTACGACGGCATTCACAATCGAACCATTAATTTCTATTCGGTCGGCGACGCCACGAATGACTACAGTGCACCGAACTTCGACAATCGCGTCCTCGTCGGCACGCCCGACGAGCAGGCGGTTCCAACCCTGGCCTGTGACCCGCGCACCCATCTCGCGGCGCATCAGTACTTCAATGCCAGCTGTTTCGTCTCGCCCCTGCTTGGGTCTGCCAACAATCCAAGCATAGGCACGTATCAGATTCCGTACATCCACGGGCCACGCTTTCAACAGGACGACATTGGTCTGTACAAGTCATTCAAGTTCCGCGAACAGCGCAGCATTCAGATCCGCGCCCAGGCTTTCAACTTCATCAACCACCCGCTGGATGCCTTTGTAGAGTACGACCCCGGGCTTTACCTGCACTACGCCGCCTATGGGGCGGCGCCCGTCAATCCCACCCAGGCAGGCTTTGCTGAGACCAAGCTGGGTGCACGCACGATCCAACTCGAAGCCAAAATCTTCTTCTAACGCGCTCTCGTTCGTTTCAGCGGTGCCGGACCGGCGTCTGGAACCGCCCCGCCCCTACCCGTCTTCGCGTAAACCGTACCTCCCGTTTGCCAAACGAGATCCCTGAACTGCATGAAGGCCCGCATCTCTTTTCGACTCCTGTTTGCCACTGCGATCACCCTCGCCGCGTGGTCGCCCCCTCTCGCTGCACAGAAAATTTCCAGTCCAGATCAATTTTCAGTCGACGCTTCAGCTCCCATTGCGCCTCCGGAAACCGGCTATCTGCACCTCGGCGGCACATCATCGAATGGCCACTCGCTCCAGATCAACAGCCGCTACCTGGTCCTCGACGGCAAGCCGTGGTTGCCCGTCATGGGGGAGTTCCACTTCTCCCGCTATCCTGCATCACAATGGGAAGACGAAATCCTCAAGATGAAAGCCGCGGGTGTCGACATTGTCTCCACCTACGTCATCTGGATCCATCATGAAGAGCTCCAAGGCCAGTTTGACTGGGCCGGTCAGCGCGACCTCCGTCGCTTTGTCCAACTCTGCGCCAAACATGGCATGTACGTCTGGCTCCGCGTCGGCCCCTGGACTCACGGCGAAGTGCGCAATGGAGGCTTCCCTGACTGGATCGCCAAACTTCCAAACACCCGCACCAATGATCCCGTGTACATCCACTACGTACAGCTCTTCTATAACCAGATCGGCCATCAGGTGCAGGGCCTGATGTTCAAAGACGGCGGCCTCATCATTGGTACCCAACTCGAAAATGAATACGGCCTGCATGGTCCTGGTCGCGGCGCCGAGCACATCCTCAAGCTCAAGCAACTCGCCATCGCTGCTGGAATCGACACACCCCTCTTCTCGGTGACCGGCTGGCCGTCGCTGGACTTTCCACCGCAGGAAGTTATTCCTGTCTCCGGCGGCTATCCCGACGGTTTCTGGTACGGCTCCCAGACCAACCTGCCCCCGAGCATGACGTACCTGTTCAACTTCAACCGCGAGCTTGGCGACATGGGCGCGACCGTCCCCTCCGAAGACCCGACGGGCAAGGTAAATCTCGACCACGACCCCTATTTCGGCGCTGAGGAGGCGGGCGGCATGGCCTCCTCCTACCACCGGCGGCCCATCCTCACCGCCGACGACATCGCCGCACTCACTCTCAGCGGCATCGGCTCCGGCATGAACCTGTACGGCTATTACATGTTCCACGGCGGCGCCAATCCCAAAGGCCTCCTGACCACCCTGCAAGAGTCCAGCGCCACCGGCTATCCCAACGATCTGCCCGAAATCAACTATGACTTCCAGGCGCCGCTGGGCGAGTTCGGCCAACAGCGCGAGTCTTACCGCAAGACACGTCTCATGCACCTGTTTCTCAACGCCTTCGGCCCCCGACTCGCCACGATGCCTGCCTTCGCGCCCGTCCAACGTGTGCGCGACCCCGCAGACACCTCCATTCCACGCGTCGCCGTCCGCACCGACGACGTCTCTGGCTTCGTCTTCGTCAACAACTACATCCGCCAGGTCTCGATGCCTGAACGCCTCGACTTCCAAGTCCACATAAAACTTCCGGGTAGAGAAGTCGCTATCCCCACACATCCCATTACCCTTCCGGCCGATACATACTTTTCGTGGGCCTTCGACCTTCCACTCGGCGCGGCAAAGCTTAATTACAGCACTGCGCAGCTGCTTACCCAGCTCAACACCCCCACCGGCAAGCTGGTCGTCTTCTTCGCGATCCCCGGCATCGCCCCCGAGTTCTGCTTCGACCCCGCATCCATTCGTAGCATCACCGCGTCGGGCCCCGCCCTCTCGCACGCCGACGGGGTAACTACCGTCGCCGATCTGCATCCCGGCATGAACTCAACCATAGAGCTCACCGACCGCGACGGCGCCAAGATCACCATCCTCCTGCTCACGCAAGAACAAGCAGAAGAAACCACGCTTCTCCGCATCGGACGCGAAGACCACTTGATCCTAAGCGCATCAAGCGTATTATTCGATGGTTCCGCCATTCACCTGCGTTCCACCACGGGACCCACCCAGACCATTGCCGCGATTCCCACCCTGAACAGCGTCGTCCCAAACAAGTCTGAGGGCCTCTGGACAACCATCACTCTTACCCAGCCAGAAAGACACCTCGTCCTGACCGTTACTCCCGGCCAAATCGCCACACCTCGCCCTGTTATGGAGATGAGCCACTATGTCGACTGGCGCAAGGCCTCCGTTCCCACCGTCCCACCCGATTCAACTTTCCTCAAAGCGGGCACTTGGGAACTTCAATGGCGCAACCCTGACTTCACAGGACTCAGCAACGTTTTTCTTCAGATCGACTACGCCGGCGATATTGGTCGCCTTCAGGCCGGCACAATCCTGTTGGACGACAACTTCTTCAACGGACTTCCTTGGCAAATTGGCCTCAAGCGTTTCGGCATGGGAACAGCAAAGTCTCCACTCAACCTCCAGCTTCTTCCGATGCCTGCAGCCGCCCCCATCTACATCGATGCGAAAGCCCGCAACCTGCTCGACAGCGCACACGCTACGCCAAAGCTCGTCGACGCCAAACTCATTCCCGAGTACGAATCCATCGTGCCCGTCGCACCGTAGGCTCTTGCTTCGCCCGCGAAACACTCGCGCTTGATGAGGAAGGTCACCGCGAGGACACTTGCAGGAACGATCAACATCATCACGATTGCGGCTGGCCCATGAGGGTTGTTCCGCCGATTGGGCCAAGATAGGCCAGCCTCGTTCCTGATAAGTCGGGTTATCGGCAACTTCGGTCGTTATTGCCGGAATTTCGTTTTAGGGGAATGGTAGATGAAAACCTTGTTGATCCACACTGCGGGCTAAATTAGGCTGATAAGGGAGTTAAGCCATGGCCGCGACATCTTCGAGATTGTATTTTTGCCTGTCTTCGTATTCTTTGCATCTTGGCGGGGAAGCGGCGCAAAGCTCAACAGACGAAACGCCTAGAGGAGTATCGGCGCTCCCCCGACTCGCGCCTCATCAAACTGAACGATTGATGGCTCGATCTCCTGAAAAGTCTGGTTTTGAGCAAGTTCGGGCTGGTAGTTGCCCATAGCCCCGTTTTGCGGAAAGACGCTTCGCTATCACCAATAAGCCGACTTCTGAACCTGATGCGACGTTCACTTCCGGACCCGTCATATGAATTCGTTTGAATCGAAAATCTGCCGCGTCACGGGTTCAGCTGGGCCTTGCAGCTGTACGGAGCGGGCAATTCGGCGAAGCGTCCTCGGATCCAATCAATGGCAGCTCCAGCACTATCGCGGGCAATAAATGGATGGCCGGAGTTCGAAACGGGATACCGCTGCAACTTGGCAGGACCTGACCGGTCGGTGATTTCGCAGTCGTTCCTCCGGAGAAGACGGTGCCCGACGTTGTCACCCAGGTCAGCCGAAACTCCGCCACCGGTCCTTCTTTCACAGCCGGTCGATTGCATAAAGGCTGCCGCAGCTTGGCCTGTCCGCCAGGTTTGCATAAACCAGGGGCCGCGGCATTCTCTATAGCAGCGGCTTCCTCACCGTACGCTGAACCGAAGTATCTGGCCGATCGGCGCATCTGCCGCACCCCAGTTCGAAATATAAAGTGCTCCGTCCGGACCAAACGTCATTCCGGTCGGCACGGACAAGCCCGTGATCACGTCCTCGGCCATGCCACGCCCCCGGACGCGAACGACCTTACCGAATCCTGGCGCGGGAAGTCCCGGCGTCGCCGATAGTTCGAGCACATACAAGGCGCCGTCCGGCCCCCAGGCCATGCTTACCACAGTCGTCAGTCCGGGCGTTGATGTGTCTGTAACATGCATCGGCTCCGGTAGCCACGGATCGAACGACCCCAACAGCCAATCGAGGAGCCTGGGCTTCAGGGTCATGAGGATGGACGAGTCGGGCGTGACAGGAAAGAGCCCAAGGTTACCCACAATGAAGCCGTCCTCACTCTCGACCGCCGCGGTCGGAACGATGTGTCCTTCGGCCTTCGAGATATCGGTGACCATCTCGACCTGGCCGGTCGTCGTTACCGACCAAATCTGCCCATGGTTTGCCTCCACCGTATACAGCTTTCCGTGGTCGGCGAGCATGCTATAAAACACGCCATCCGCCTCAAAGTCCGGGGCCATCACCGCGGACGGATGAGCCGCGACCGCCTCGCTCAAGTTCGCCAGCATCGTCCAGTGGCCCGTGCGCTGGTCCACCTTCGCCACCATGTTCGGCGCCGTCGACCCGTGCGAACATCCTCCGCCGGCCGTGACGGCATACAGCTCGCCGTCCAGAAAGGCTATGTCCGCCACGCCGTTCACATCGGGTCTCTGACTCAGGGCCGAGGGAAATCCCGTCGCCACCGTCGTCACACTTCCTCGTTTGTCCACCTTCACGATGCTCGCGGTATTGCCGTTCGTGTACGGCCCTCCCACGGCGTCCGCGACCTGCAGCTGTGGGCATACCTCTACCGTGCTGTTCGTTCCGCCCGGCCCCGAGAGAGCCACGTAGAGGTCTCCGTCCGGGCCAAACTTTATTCCCCGCGGGCCGAATAACCCCTGCGCAACTGCTGTTGCACCTGCCGGCACCGGCGGCAGTTGCGCATTCACATTACACACACCGCCTACGCACATACCCCACACTGCACAGACTGCTCCAAATACTCGATTGCTTCTCATCGCACTTTCCTCCTGTTTGTACATAGCGTTCATTCCCATAGGCCGTCGTGATGGAACTCTGATAAATTGGTGACTTTTCCAATTGGCGGAGCCGCCGCTTAGCTGGCAGTGAGATAGCCGCGCGATCGCTCACGCTCAAGCTGCCGTCAAATACCCATACATGTTTACCGATTCGGAATCGGAACACGAGCCGTCCCCGCCCAAGGTGGGGGTAATTCCCTCGCCGATCACCAGGCCGGAGGGGTATATAAAATGGCTGGTCAGCGTCGCGTTCGTCGTCGTCACATGCAGGAAGACCCCGCCGAAATTGGGGGTGCCTAGAAAGAGGGTGTAATTTTCGTGGCAGACGTTGAAGTCTTCCGGCAGCACATCAATCGCGGTGATGACCAGAGACTTTCCCGCCGGCACCGTAAAGCTGGAGGCGCTTCCATCCGCCGCGACTCGAAGGCACGTGTTACCGCCTGCCGAGAACATGACCTCGCAAGTCAGGTGAACCATGTTCCCTGCCTGCGCGCCTACGCTTTGTGTCACCGCCGGGTTCGACGCGGTATTCGTCACCTGCACCAGCGCCGCGGCTAACGCATGCACTGCCTTCGGATTCATCAACGTTATCAAACTGCCGGCCAATACCACTGCTCCGACAGCAAGCACAGACTTCGACAAACGAATCATCGCGAACCTCCTTGGATCCAACTGCTAATTTTTGTGTCTTTGAGGAACATCCATGCACCGGCCAACGCGGTTGCCAGGCCTACAAGCTGCACCGAAGGCGGCTCAGGCACGGGTGGAGGCGTGGTGCCTGCAGACGTCGTGATATCCAGCGCCCAGTTCGCCGTGTCGTCGTTGCAGTCGCCGTTGGTATCGCAAGTCTGGAAGACTCCGGCGGTGAAGTCCACGAAACCATCGCCAAGGACGCCGCCAGGACCTTCAAACGTTGCGAAGGGAATATATTCGCCATCGCTTAACAGCACCGTGTATGTTCCTGCAGCGAGCCCTGTAAACTGCATGTTCACATCACCGCAGGTCGCTGAGCCTCCCAGCATCACGGTGCCCGCCGGCGGACATCCCGGCGTATAGTTCGTGAGGATGTCGGACGTCCCATCCACAAAGACTGCGCCGTCACCTGTTCCGGAGAATAACCCCACAAACGGATCAAATCCCCCAGGCGCAATCGGCATGCTTGCAGCGTTCACCCCGCCGCCAAACCCGTAGGTCTGCAGTGTCACGTCCCCTGCCGACGTCAGCACAATCGGAATCAATACGGTGTCCTCAGGGCTCGCAAGTATCCCCGTCTGTGACATCGTGTCCGCTTCGCAGGTGCCCGATGCCGTGATAAAAATTGCGGCGGCGGCAAGGGCCGCCCGCCATATTCCATTCGCAAAGACCTTCATAACCCTCCCCAAGTCGGACCTGCGGTGCGCCGAGCAGCCCTTTCCGGAGATGCACCTTGTCCCGTAGGCAAATGAGCAGACCATCATCGGACCGTTAGCGCAAGGATGCCGAGGTAAAGACGAGGTGAACTTTCTCTGAACCGCTAACTTCTGCAAATGGAATGGTCTGTTCCAATAGGGGTCTCCGGCTGTATACTTCGCGGCAAGAGGTCTTCGCCGTTATGGCTGCAGGTACCTTCGAGTTCGGCGAGTTCGAGCTGAACTGTGAGCGCTTCGAGCTGCGCCGCACAGGCGTTCTTTTGCGACTCGAGCGCCAGCCCATGGAGCTTCTCATCCTCCTCTCTTCCGCCGACGGGCGCCTGGTCACCCGCGCCGAGATCGCCCAGCTCCTCTGGCCGTCCGAAGTCTTCGTCGACACCGAACACGGCATCAACACTGCCATCCGCAAGATTCGCCACGTTCTCCGCGAAGACCCCGATAGCCCGCGCTTCCTCAAGACCATCACAGGTAAGGGCTACCGCTTCATTGGAGTCACGGCCAAAGCCGAACCAATACCTTTGCACAGAGGAGTCACCCAGCTCGAACCTCCCGTTCCCCAACCGGTCGTACCCGCTCACGCCCCGGCATGGCCACACCGTTCCTGGGTTTCGATCTCGGTTTCGGCCGTCATCCTCATCCTCATCGGGATTGCCACTTTCGGAGCCCGGAGCGTCCGCGGACACACCAAACTGCAGCCAATCACCTCCATTGCCGTCCTCCCACTCGACAATCTTTCCGGCGATCCCTCGCAGAACTACCTCGCCGACGGCATGACCGATGAACTCACAACCATGCTCGCCAAGGATTCCAGCCTTCGCATCATCTCTCGCACGTCTGTCATGCAGTTCAAAGGCGCCCACCGCCCGCTGCCTGAGATCGCCCGTCAGCTCGGCGTTGACGGCATCCTCGAGGGCTCGCTTGCCCGCACCGGCGGCAACCTCCACATGACCGTTCAGCTCATCTACGCGCCCACCGACACCCACCTGTGGGCCGAGAGCTATGACCGCGGCCTCGACGACACGGTCAACATACCCAAGGACGCCGCCCGGTCCATCGCCACCGTTACCCACAGCAGAGCCACTCCGACCGCTACACAGCCCAGGTACATCGACCCCACCGCGCACGACGCTTACCTGCGCGGCCGATTCCTCTGGTATTCCGGTAACAATCCGGCCTCTGGCAAGTATTTTCTCCAGGCAACCCAGCTCCAGCCGGATTACGCCCTCGCCTGGGCCGGCCTCTCTTCCTACTATGGAGCGGGCGCGATGGACTTTTACCTCGATCCCCGCCAAGCGCTTCCGCTCTCCGTCGCCGCCGCTCGAAAGGCCGTCGAGCTCGATCCCTCACTTCCCGAAGCTCACGTCGCCTTCGCCGCCGCCAAATATTGGATCACCGACTGGAACCTCGACGCCGCTCTCAACGAGGCCAACCGCGCCATCGAGCTCGATCCCAAACATGCCCTTGCTTTCCACCTCCGAAGCAAGCTCCTCATTCAACAGAACCGCTATCAGGAAGGGGTCGAGATGGAGCGCAAGTCTATGGAGATCGATCCCTTCGCAAACCCCTGGGCTATGGCCTACGCCTTTCTCACGGCTCGCCACTTCGATGAAGCCATTACAGATGCGAAGCAGCGCGTCGAAGCTCATCCCGATCCCTTTCTCTGGTCGATTCTCAGCGAGGCCTATCGCGGCAAGCACATGGACAAGGAGTCCGAGCAAGCTTTGGAAAAGGCCTTGGTTCTGTGGGGCGACCCGACAGTCGAATCGATCCACCGGGCCTTCGAGCGCGGCGGACGCAGGGCTGTGCTTCACTGGTACGTCGACAAATACAAAGCTGAGTCACAAAAAGGCTACGTCTCCCCATATCACTTCGCTTCGCTCTACGCGCAACTGGGAGATAAGCCGCAAGCCTTCGCCTATCTCGATGAGTGCGTGCGCCAGCACGCTCCGCCAATCCTCGGCATCCAGAGCGACACCTCCTTCGACTCGCTCCACTCTGACCCGCATTACCGCGCCATCGTCCAAACGATCGGCTTTCCACCCGCCTATTAGGTTTCGCTCCTTCAGCTCGTCCCTCGCCGGTGCGGAGAGAGGTATCGCAAGAGTCGTCTTCCCATCCGCAAACGCACGGACATTGGGCGGCATTCAGTTGCACTGAATGGCAGCACAACGTTGCGCTGGTGGCCTTTCAGGTTGGATACGAAAGCGCTAATCAATTCAATCGTGAATATGCCCGCTTCTTCGGACAGCCAGATCACCACCCTCATGCCGGACCGCCGTGACCCCGTTCGCCACGAGGGCAGGCAGAGCGCTTGCCCGTGTCCAACTCAAATGCGTAACCATGTCCCAAAAACCAGGGATCAGAAACTTGCCCTCCCCGTGCACGATGCTAGCGTCCTTGGGTGCGGGGCCGCCGTCGACGGTGTGATTCTGCCGTCGCGAACGACCACCGTCCGATGCGGTGCCAGTGCACCCGTCTGCGTGTCGACCACGGTCACGTCGACGATCGCAAGGTCCTGCGAAAACATCGGCATGCTCAGTACCGACCGTGCGTTATCAATCGGCGCTAGATGAGTGGAGCTGCGATTTTGCGTAAATCGAGAACAATGAGCAACACACTGACCAGAAGCGCTCTTCTATGTGCACGGTAACTGATGTCAAAGGCTTTGCTCTTAAACAGGGGTTCACTGAACTGTTAGTGCTACCGTGCTGAGCACATTCACATTTCCACTGCTTCCCCCGGAGATGCTGACCGTGTAAGTCGCTGGAGTGGTTTGCTGGATGACCGCCTGCGGTGGGTTATTGCAGCCGAGCGTCAGGCAGCAGACTCCCGCCACCATGGCAAGCAGGCAGACGCGCCAGCATTCGGTGGCGGAGAGACTCCTGCGTCGTACAAGCGTGGAGAGAACACCGAAAGCGCAGAAAAAGAGGGGCGCCTCACCGGGAGCACTGTTCCCGCGCCCACTAGCGTTTTGCGTTCCTGCCGTCGTTGAGAGCATCAGCACGGACATCGCCGTGCCTTCTGCCGTGAGCGTAACCGCAGAGTTGGAGAGCGAGCAGGTGGGAGCTGTAGAAACCGCAAGCGAACTGGGATAGGTAACTGCGCAGGTGAGGTTCGCGCTTCCACTGAAGCCGCCGAATGAGCTGATGGTCAAAGTATCGGATCCGGTCGCACCGGCCGCGGACAACGTCACTAGCTGCGTGGCGGGGGTAATGGTGATGCCTGCGACTTTACTGACAACAGCAAGCACGGTAGAGGTCGAGCTCGTGGTGTATAGGTCTCCCGGCCAGACCGCGGTGAGGCTGTGTGTACCAGCAGAAAGCGCGGTGTTAAGGGTTGCGGTTGCCGTGCTAGAGCCCGAGGAATTAGCGGTGATTGCAGGCGCGGCGCTCCCCACGAAGGTCGTGCCGTCAAAAAATTGGATGTCCGGCGTAGCCTCCCCGACAGCGGCATTCAGCACGTTGGAGACCGTTGCCGAGAGCGGAATATTGCTGCCGCTTGGTGTGAAAACCGGCCCACTGATCGTGGTCGTCGTGGCCAGCGGGACCACTAAAATTGTCACCGGCGTCGACCTGACCGCGGCGAAAGTGCTATCGCCCGGATAGGTGGCGACATAGGTATGGAACCCGGCCGAAAGGTTCGAGAAATTCCTCATAAGAGGATTTGCCGGGGCACCAACTGGCACGAGCGATCCGCCGTCCACTGCATTTAGGGTGATGAGCGCAGCAGGCGCGGAGCTGGATCCGATGCCGGTGAAGGTTGCCGTCAGGGACACCATGACGGTGGGAGTTATGGGTGACGAACTTGACGTTAGAGCCAGAACCAAAGCATCTGCGGCCGTTCCTACCGGGGCGAGATTCAGTGAGAGCTGGTTGGAGGTTGAACCTTCAAATGTGCTGTCGCCGTTATAGGACGCGGTGACGAGGTCGGCGCCGTACGGCAGGCCCGCGGTAGAGACGCTGTAGGTGGCCTGGCCAGTGAGGCTGAGCGGCTGCAAGTTCCCGTTGGGAACTCCATTGACATAGAACTGAACCGCGCCGCTTGGCACGGTGGCCGAAGCTGTGGCAGCGACTGTAGCGGAAAAATCGAGCGTTTGCACGCCGGCGAAGTTGCCGGTGGAACCGTTTAGCATGGTGGTTGTCGGCGCGCCGCCGGTGAGGGAGGCGGCGATAAAGTTGGCCACATCGAGCGAGCCCCACCCCGTGGCCAGATCGAAGCCGGTTGAGGCCAGGTATCCGGCCAGGCCGCCGGTAAGCCCACTTTGTCCCGGTGTGCTGTTGTTGCATAGACTGGCTGTGGCGGCGGTGCAGTTCGATACGCCGCTGGTGGCTTGGGTCACGTCGTGGAAGGCAGTGCTGTATACCCTGTTTGCTAGACGATAGATGAGGGGATTGAGCGCGCCTTGCGGACCACCAAGCTCCTGGTCGAGTAGCGCAGCGACACCAGCCATGGAAGGCGCGGAGGCTGACGTGCCACCGCCGTTGGGCTCGACCGTGTAACCACCCTGGGAGTTCGGAGTACATGGGCCAACAGAGCTGTTGAGGTAGCAAGTCGCATAGCCATCGTGGGCGCCAGACGCGGAGAAGCTGATGTCCGGCGTGTCTCGAAACCCGTCGGCGGGCACTCCCGTTCCGGTTTGAAAGGCGGGCTTGGTGATGTAGAGACTCTCTCCGCCCCCTCCGGCATCGATAATGGTGGTCCCGCTACTGGAGGTGGGGTCGTTCCAAACGCCCTCAGGAATATATCCGAGCGCCGAGCCCAGGCTGCCATTATTCGTGTTCGCCCAATAGGCATGAGGGTTGGCCGTGTCGTTGAATTCCGTTCCGCCGACGCAGGTCACAAATCCGCTGGAACAGTAGGCGTTGATACTCAGAGTTTGCGTCGCAGGGGGCGCCACATTGTGAGGATTGCAACCCGCGGCGCCGGAGTCTCCCGCGGAGACGAAGGTTGATATGCCCTCCGCGGCCCCCTGCGAAAACAGATTCACGTAGAAGTCCGTCATTGCAACACCGGAATTTACCTCGCAGCTGATGTAACTGAGTGTCATGATGGGATCGAGGAGCACCTGCACATTGTAGGAAATCGCCGTGATCAGGCCGCCGCTCACTTCGGAGCTGACGACCAGATCGGGCTCCGCGCCGGGCGCGGTCCCTATCACCCGCTCCACATCCAGCGTAGCCTCCGATTGATAGGAGTTCTCCTGTTGTCCGGGATCTACGCCGCCGTTGGTGGGGATAACGACATGTGCCGCCTCTGCTGGTAAGCCGAAGATTGTTTCGTAAGTGCTGATGTCGGCCGGATTGACCTGCGACAGGCCGATGATGGCGACCCTGACGCCGGAACCGTTGAAGCCGGCGTTATAGACCGGATTGAGATCGTAGATGGTCGCAAAATCTGCCGGCCCGATGGAATGACCACCGCTCGTAAGGGTCAATAGCGGACTCGGGTCGATATTCGTACCCAAGACACTGTTCGTCAGGATGCGGCTGGGCTCGGTGTCGAGCGGCTCCGATGGTATCTCCGCCAGACCTTCGATTGCGCCTATGACCGTTTGAAACGCTGCCGGCACGGTTGGTTCCGCGGTGGGCGCTCGCCACGATTGCTTGGTCGAAGAACCCATTCCCAGAATCCTATAGAGATGGATCGAGGTCCGAAACGCGTCCTCGACCGCCGCGGTGGACCCGGAGAAGGCAACGAAGATCCCACTAGGGGCCACTGACTCCACCTGCAGCCCCTCCGCGGTCAGCCACTTTTGAATCGCAGCAATATCCGCGGACGATGGCCCATACATCGCGCCAATTTCCGCCGGGGTGAGCCATCTATGGAAGTAGGGCGAGGTGGGGTTCTGCTGGTCGGCAAGTCTTTGTTGAAAGGCACCCTCGCGGACTGCATCCCGTGTAAGCAGCAGTTGCAGATGAAGTAGCGTCGATGGATCTGCTCGCCCAATGTCGTTCTCCGGGACCGACCACGCGGTACGATGGCCGCCCAGCATTCCCCCAACAGAGAGATCGGCTCCCGGAGCGATGCGCTGGACCGCTTCGCTCCCGTTCTGCAGCGGGGCCAGTTGTGCCCAACCATTTAGACCGGACAGGACCGGCATCGTCAGTAGCAGGGTTGCGGCATTCCTTATCTTTGAAGAGAAGCTGGAGTGGGGCGGTCTCGCACCTGTTCGCATCGAAAAGACCTCAGCGGGATGGATACTTTGGATACTTGCAAGAATCAGGAACTGCTAGCGGACCCATTTATGTTTTGCTTTTGCTTCTCTAATTGTTATGCCCACAGGGGGAGCTGCTTTTGCCTTGCAGTTGCTCTTGCTTTTAATCTCATACTGCCGTTTCCCTGAGTGAAGCCGAACGCGGAATGTGCTTCTACAAACTGGCTTACGAACTACTAATTGTCCTGACCACAGTGACCCTAAGATCCACTTTTCCCAAAAGGTAAATACTTCAGTAAATCGCTATTGAGCAAAAATCCAAAACCCCAAGCGGGCTTCAGCGTGCTGTCGGTGGGCACAGTGGTATTACTGAGCACAGTGGCATTTGCATTGGCGCAACCGGTAGTCGTCTGCGTCGTGACCGTCTGCGTGGTCGTGACCCCTGTCGATGAAGTCGCTGAGTTGGTGGTTGAGGTCGTCGAAACGGCCGAGCCTGCAGCCGTGCAGGAAACGATGCCCGCGGTCACGCGAGTACGACTTTGCAGAACGACGCCGGAATAAAGCTGCACACCGGGGACCAAATCAAAGGACGGCCCAATGGTAAAGGTGCCCAGGGTGTTCACTGAAGTTCCAATGAAAGCGCCGAATTTCGGTAGCGTCTTGTGGTCGGCATAGTTGGAAAGGAATGGGCCCATGCGTCGCAGCCGGGTCACTGGGTAGCTATCGTGGCCGAAGAGATACCAAGTAATTCCTGCAACTGCGGCTTCCTGGATTGGCCCATTGCTGGTCGCATAGGCATAATTAGCCGTGGTGGTGGTGGGTCCAACCACAGTGATAGTTGGAGCGCTCGATGTAGATGTACTGGTGATGGTAGTCGTGATCGTTGTCACCGGCAACGTCAAGGCCGAGTAGGTGGCATTGGTGAAGCGAACGCCGAGGAACCCGCCCGTAACTGCAAAGTTGAACCACCGATGACGTTCCATAAAGCTGGACTTTGACGTCTGTATGAAAGGCATCGTCGAAGGCGCTGCACCACCAGCAGTCGGTGTATTTCCACTAGGTTTTCCGACCGTCGTAGTCGTAATGCTTGCAGCCGGTCCTGCGTTCCCACCCGTCGTTATGTTATCGCTGGATTTTCCGGAGGGTGCGTTGGTGTTGTTTGTGGCTGGAGCCTGCGTTGCGCTCGCCCCCGGGACTTGGACTCTGACCGAGGAATCGCCGTCAGTATCGGCGTTGATAGTGACGGCGGCCGGCGTGCTCGCGTTGTTTACAGTCACAGTGACCTTCTTCGGATCGGTCTTGTCGATGGTGACGGTCGTGGGTTTGGCGGGCGAAGGTGGTGGTGGTTTCAAGTCCGAGACTTCGATGACTTTGTACAGCGCGGTAGCAGGCGGGTCGGTGACCGAGAACGAAACTTGCAGGAGGGCATTCCCCGCCGCCGATTTCAGCGGAAACAGAAAACTAACCTGCGATTCCTGGTACCAGACATTCAGCAGATGCATGTTACGAACGAGATGGAATTGAGCAAGCTGGAGATTTTCCTGGGCCGCTTCAATCGATTGCAGAGCATCTGTTGTAGTGTCTATCCTGGAGCTCAATTTATTCTCGAAGGACTGCACTTCGCTGCCGCAGGTTTCTCCATTCGGTAACGCCGCCAGGTCAGTCTGCAACAGACTGCTATCCTTGGCGAGCGTTGCCAAAGCATTTGTTACAGCTGTATTTTCGGTGGAGAAGCGCTTGTTTGCGACAGCAGCGTTATAGCCATTCACCGCTGCAGTAAGCCTTTGGGACTGAGGCTGAACGTCCTTCGAATATTCTTCGAAGGAGGCTAGGTCGATTGAAGAATTTTTCGCTTGGTGAGCGGCGGTGATATCGTGGTAAGCCTTGTCTATTTGGTCGAGTATCGATTGACTTGAAAACAAGTCGTCATTAAGAACCACCGCACCAGAAGAAGCGATGAGAGTGCGAAAGGTAAGATATACCTTCTTGAATTCATCGAGGTCGGATTTGGTCTTGTCGTAGTGGGTGTTCAGCGTATTGCAGGTTGTGGCCTTGGTCGTCCTTACAGCTTCCATTTCCGACAGATCTCCCGTTTTCGGGGCCGCGGGTGCTGGTGCTGCTGCAGGTGCTGTACCGTCATCGATTTGGTCCCCGCTTGGAACAGGAGTGCTAACGAAAGTGGGGGTTGCCGTCTGCCCGAAATGAAGCCCGCAGACAGCAATGATCGGCTTCTCGATTGTGTATGTCACCGGCGTGAAAACACGGTCGAGTTTCGTGAGAACTGGGCTGCCGTCATCCTTTTTCCAATCTTTCTTGCTCGTTGGCGGTTCCAGCCAGTAGCGGTCCTGTGTTCTGGCATCATAGATCAGGATTGGATAGTCCTGCTGCCAGAAGTCACTCAAAGTGGGACGCGAATTCTCGGCTTTGGAACCGACCGGAGGGTATAACTCCAGATCCGGGCAGACACTGAGAAGTGTGGTCGCCGGAGGGGCTGGAGCCGGAGGGACCGGAACGGGCGCTCCCTGTTGAGAAAACAACGTGGGGACGGCAGAAAAAAACAACAAGAGAGTTGCTACCGAAAGCTTCAAAAGCGACGGATGCACAGGCCACACTCCAATAACTTGAAGTTGGAACATTAGATTACTTCGGGAATCAGGGGTACTTGATGCGACGAAGTATGAGCATCCTCTGTCTATAAGTCAAGTAAAAAGGCGGATGGCGTATCTTCCGTTGATAAGGCGCGCTGCTCAACTGTTGACTCTCCTTAGGAAAGCGCCATGATACCGATGACGGTTCGGTAAAAGCGGCCCGATGATGTGGGACATGCATGAGTTATCGGGACTAGATAGCCTAAAACGCACCAGGGTCAGGGAGCATCACAGAAACCTCGTTACACCGCGGCGGTGTGGGGGCTTCCTCAAGCCGAGAAATGCACCGTCTGCACGTTTAAAAGGGAATGAACCCGCATGAAGAAAATAGGTACCGAGAAACCCCGATTGCGGAGGTGATCGGTGGTTCTCCTGGGGTCAATGAGTGACTCGGTCTGTTATCGCTAGTCAACGACGAAGATTCACCGTGTCACTCCTATGTAGCTCTGTCCCTTTTGCCGCGAACTTAGTTGTCGAGCGTTCAGCACTTAGCCGTCCTTTATCGACAACGAAGTCTTTGAAACCATCAGATGATCGAGCGTCCAATTGATCATTGAAGCTCGACATCCCCTGTGTCTTTTGTATGGTTGGGCGCCTGATCTGCAATATCAACCAGCGTCCCCCGATAATCCTCGTCTTGTTTGAATCGGGCGGCCAACAGGCTGTCTGATTGGGACTTATTCGTGTTTACGAAAGAGTAGTCTCTGTTAACGCCCCGAGCATGTTCATGTGCCCTACCCCAATATCCTCCCGGCGAATCCGGCAGAGGTCCTGCAATTCCGCCATTGGCGAAAGTCATCAACTGCTGGTGGGTGTCCTCTCCAACCAATATGGCCATCCACACGAGCGTCTGCAAACGCTCAAGATCCGATTCCTCAGGAGTGTTCCCCCGACTCTTCGTTTCTTGAAGATCCTTGAGTGCTGAGTTCAACCGAGATGTCACCCATAAAACTAGAGACAAGCCTTCGATGACGGGCCTTGGCAAGACCTTAACGTCCTCGTAAAACATTTGAATGCCGGCGGCAAATGCCCCACCTTCAACTGGACCCGACAGCCTACCCTCGTCAAACCATTTCTTATAATCCCATCTTGATGCTGCACGAAGTGCCTGTGGCGTCGTGAGAGACTCTGCTGCCATGAGCGATGCAAAGAATTGTGCGACTTGCCGTTGTTTTGTGTCGAAAGCATCCGCCTCCCGTCGTCCTGTAAGACGCTGTGTCAACCATACTGCAAACAGAGTCGCGAACGCCGCAGTTAGTCCGATTAGAGCTGCGATTAGGGTCTGAAAATCTTTGATGAAGGCAAGCATCGCAATAGTCTCCGATCATTGAGAGTTGAAACGAGATGCGACAGCTGTTCCAGCGATTGTGGTCAGAACTCGGGTCCACAGTAAGGTCGCAAAAAAACGCTTCTGAGGGCCAGAGGTTGTCCCGTGTTTTCGTGAGACGGATGGCTCGATGAAGATTTGCGTGTAATTGTCGCATAAGGTCGCTTCTTCGCGGCACCCTTGGCGGGGCCCCACGGGCGACAAATCGCCAAACCACTCATCGAGAGTTCGCGACCACTTCCCATAAGCCGACTTCCCGTTCCTAATCCCGTGTCGACGAGCGCATTGGCGATTTATCACTCATTCGGATTCTCTCCACGGAAGCCGGACCTAGGAGGAGCCGTCAACTCGCTTCTGTTCGGACTCCATAGTTCTTAAGATTGATCGAGTTTCCGATCTTCAGAGGGACTTCGATCATCATATTTTTCCATGGCGTGTAAGGCAGAATCTTCCACATCTGGGTGCTTAGCCAGAGCCGGAAACGGGTTCGAGGTACAAACCAGTCACTACCTCCATCCGCTATCCCCTGGCACTTCTCAACGAATGTGCGCATGAGGGTTTCATATCTCTCGAGGGCTACGCGGTAGTCTCCATCGGCCTCAGCGAGTTCGCCCGCGAGAATATAGGCTCCGACGACAGCCATTCCGGTCCCCATGCCAGAGAGCGGTGAGGCACACCATGCCGCGTCTCCGAGTAAAACGCTGCGGCCAGCGGACCAGCAGTCCATTTTTACCTGGCTGACGGAATCGAAATAGAAATCCGGCGCGCTCTCCATCCACTCCAGCAGATGCGGAACCTCCCAGCCTTCCTCCTGAAAATGTTCGCGTAGTATCTTTTTTTGCTGCGCGCTGTCGCGGCGGGCATAGTCGAGCGGATCGGTGGCGAAGAAAAAGGAGGCCTTGGCCTCTCCTGGATCCCCTCCGCTGAAGATGCCAACCTTCTTGCCAAGCGTTCCGTAATACAGACCGGAGTGATCGAGATTGAGGTAATTGGGAATAGTAAAGATGGAAACGTAATAGCCGAGATAACGGACGAAGCGGTCCTCCTCGCCAAAGACGAGGGAGCGAACTTTGGAATGCAACCCGTCGGCGCCCACCACCAAGTCAAACCTGCGCCGACCGCCGCGCTCAAACAGCACGTCCACCCCGGCTGCACTTTCTTCGATTGTGGCGATGCTGTCATCGAAAATGTACTCGGTCGTCCCGCACGTGGCCTCATGAAAAATTGTCGCAAGGTCACCGCGCAGAATCTCGAGCTCGCCGCTGGTAAATCCGTCGGGCATGGAGGCGACCTTTATGTTGTTCCGGTCCACGATGGTGATGACCCCGATGCGGGTTTGCTTTTGCTGCACTTCCGGCAGAAGTCCCATGCGTTCGAGCACGCGCAGAGAAGCGCCGCGAAAGTCCACTGCGTACCCGCCCGGTCGTAACGCTGGCGCGTTCTCCACAACGGTTGGCTGAAATCCGTAACGATGGAGCCAGAAGGCCAGCGCCGGACCGGCGATGCTCGCTCCTGAGATGAGGACGGTTTTGCTTTTCACTTGGGGCTCCTGTGATGTTGTACATATGTCTTATACATTTGTACTATACGGTCGTCTGGTACAAATGTTCAATGGAACCTGTGAAATCTTTGAGCAATCGTGATGCTTTGCTGTTGGGGGCAAAGAAGTGTCTGCTGGAAACGGGGTACAACCGCACCACAGCTCGGGATATTGCGTCGGCAGCCGGAGTTAGCCTGGCCGCCATCGGGTATCACTTCTCCTCAAAGGAAGCTCTGCTGACGGAGGCTTTGTTGCAGGTCTTTGGAGAATGGGATCAGGATCTGCAGCGTACGCTGCGGAAAGCCGTTCCGGAGAATGTTGCGCCTGCGCAGAGATTCGAGGCCATCTGGGCAGAGATTATGGTCACCTTTGAAACGCATCGCTCGCTCTGGGTGGCCAACTTTGAGATTTTCGCGCAGATGGTAGGTCAGCCCGAGGCCCGGAAGGTGATTGCCGACAAACTGAACTTGGCGCGCACTGGGTTGGCGGCGATGTTTCTGAATCAGGAAGAAAGCACCATTAGTGAGCACACTACTCGCACCACCGGTACCTTCCTCCATGTGCTTCTCTCTGGGCTTGTCCTTCAGTGGCTCATCGACCC
>Ga0302313_10000281_pt1 | contig 47728 bp, 43 predicted proteins | sample III_Palsa_N2_2_FD_200454 | JGI IMG/M metagenome (GOLD analysis project Ga0302313, IMG submission 200454) | Peat permafrost microbial communities from Stordalen Mire near Abisko, Sweden - III_Palsa_N2_2 | ecosystem: Environmental > Terrestrial > Soil > Palsa > Peat permafrost | place: Sweden...
GGGTATCAGGTGTGACTGTGGTAGCTGAGGTCTTTTCGCCATTCACGCTGACGGCGTTTTCTTTGAGCTTCCGTTGAGCTTCGCCCTTCGAGCTTGCCAGTCCAGCCAGAACCAACAGGGTCGGTAGGTGGAACGGTTGTTGATCCACTGGCATGGTTGTGACTCCATCCGTGGTGAAGTTGGATCGAGCCTGGTTCCTTCCGATGCTAACTTCGGGCACGTCCTGCGCAACACCCTTTAGTTGAACATCAATAGACCAGTTCTGGGCTGCGGCGACTGCTTCTGCTTCGGAGTGAAAGTCGCTGGTGATGGAAAAGGCGAGGTTTTTCTTCGCGTCCATAGGATGGATCGCGCCCAACTCAATGCGTTTCTGGAGATCGATGATCTGTGATTGGGTGAGGTCTGTGAGGAAGGTGTAGTACTTCCACATCAGCTTGTCGCTGATGCTCATGAGCTTGGCGTACATATCGCGGGCGGGGTCGTTGACGCCGATGGCGTTGCCGAGGGACTTCGACATTTTCTGGACGCCGTCTAAGCCTTCCAAAATGGGCGTCATGAGGATGACTTGTGGTTTTTGGCCGAAGTGTTTTTGGAGGTCGCGACCGCGCATGAGATTAAACTTCTGGTCGGTGCCGCCTAGCTCTACGTCGGACTCGAGGGCTACTGAGTCGTAGCCCTGGGCGATGGGGTAGACGAACTCGTGGAGAGCGATGGGCTGCTCGTCCTGGAAGCGCTTGTGGAACATCTCGCGCTCCAGCATTTGCGAGACGGTGAACTGCGCCATCAGCTTCACGAGGTCGTAGTAGGTGAGCTTGTCGAGCCACTCGGAGTTGAAGCGGACTTCGGTCTTGTCGCGGTCGAGGATCTTGAAGACCTGGTCTTGATAGGTCTTGGCGTTGGCGGCGATTTCTTCGCGGGTGAGGGGCTTGCGCGTGACGTCTTTGCCGGTGGGATCGCCGATGAGGGCGGTGCCGTCTCCAATGAGGAAGATGACGGTGTGGCCGAGCTGCTGGAAGTGCTTGAGCTTGCGCATGAGCACGGTGTGGCCGAGGTGGAGGTCGGGGGCGGTGGGGTCGAAGCCGGCCTTGATGCGGAGGGGGATGCCGGTCTTGCGGCTCTCTTCTAGGCGTGCGGCTAGGGCGTCGGGCGCGGAGGCGGCGGCGGGGGGGATGATCTCGGCGGCGCCCTTGGTGATTAGGTCTAGCTGGTCGGCGACGGGGGGGAATGAGGTTTGGGATTCGGTGGGCATGAGGTCAGGTTAAGTATAGGTCGTCCTGCGCGGACGGCGAGGGGCTTCGCGTGGCCCGCATGGATAGGGTGAGGGCGCGAAAGAAGGCAATTCAGTCGCTGCGCCTTCGGCTTCACTCCGGCCTGCGGCAGCGAGGAGGGGTTTCCGTTGAGACGTTCTGAGACCCGAGGTGGCCCGAAGCTAAAGCATCGGGCTACCAGCCTTGGGGTAGCTAGGAGCCTGCGCCCTGCGGTGACGGGAGGGGTTTCGCGTGGCCGGGGCGAAGGCAAAAGCACATTCCCAGTGGGGATGAAAAGCAAGGGCAAAGGCCAATACAGGGGTCTCTCCACTGCGCTGCGCTCCGGTCGAGATGACGGCATTGGTGGTGGGAGAAGTATGTTTCTCGCTGCGTTGGGAATGATAGCCAGAAAACAGAGGCAGGGGTAAAGGCAGAAGCAGATTCCCGGAGGGAATGACAGAAAGAAAGGCAAAGGCAAGGCAAGGCAAGGGCAAGAGCAAGAGCAACGGCGGATGCGGGGCGGGGCGCTCGGCTGTCGTCGCTAGCAACCCATGTCTCAGAAGCGAGACATGGGGCACCCGGTCTCTTCGCATCCCACAGGCCGCAAAGGCGCATACGGATGGGGCACCCGCGCGGGGGGCTTATACTGTCGCGCATGGATGTGGAGAGAGCTCGCGGGTTTTTGATGGGGTTGCCGCATGTGGTGGAGACGATGCAGTGGGGCGATAACCTGGTGTTCTGGGTGGGGGATAAGGCGATTGGAGGGAAGATGTTTTGCCTGCTGAATCTGGATGCGGGGGCGCATGGGGTGGTGAGTTACTCGGCTGGCCCGGAGAGGTTTGCGGAGCTGGTGGAGCAGGAAGGGATTGTGCCGGCGCCGTATATGGCCCGGATTCATTGGGTGGCCGTCGATCGGTGGGATGTGCTGCGGAATGCGGAGTGGGAGAGTGAGCTGCGCGCGGCGCATGAGATTACGCTGACAAAGTTGCCGAAGGGGGTTCGCGAGGTGCTGGCGATGCCGGAACGGGCTCGGGGGAAATTGATCGTCGAGCGGCGGAAGGTGTTGGCGGAACGAAAAAAATCTAAGGGCGGCGAAGGAACAAAATCCTCGTAGACGGCGTACTTGTCGGAGAGGTGAGTATGCAGGACGTTCAGGAGTATCCGAAATCCAGACCCGTGGTAGCTTTTGCGATTGGCGTGCCCTTTTTGCTGTTTGCCGGGTATATCGCTTGTCTCATCATCCCAGTGATCGCCCGCATGGTTGCGGTGGTGGTCCTGCGGACAGTCACTGGGGCGTGAGGGTTGGGTAACCAGGCAGAGCGACGGGTTAGAGTGTGGGCGTGGCTTTGTAGGTGAAGATGCCAGCGAAGTTAGAGCGGTAGGCGTAGATCAGGATGATCTCAAGCGCGGCTGCGACGAGGCCTGGGCCGATTCCGTGACCTCCCATGATGACGAGGTGGAAGATGAGGATGTTGACGATGATCGGGCCAAGGATGCAGAGGCCGAGCGGCGCGGTGCCTCCAATGAGAACGAGCAGACCGCCGAGGAGTTGAAAGACGCCTACGTGATGCATCCAGCCAGTGGGGCCCATGATCGCCATGAACTGCTCGGTGGGCGAACCGGCAGGCGGCGGCGGGGTTGGCATGAAGGGATGGATGATGTTGGCGCCGAAGACTACAAACATGAGGCCGAGCAGGATGCGGCAGATGAGATAGAGCCATTTCATGGTGGGAGACACTCCTTGCGTGAGGTGGTAGAGCGCAGAAGTAGGACGCTGTAAGCGTACCGCGTTGGGACGTGCGCGACGATAGAAAAATCGTGCGGGAGTGACGTGAGGATGAGTTGCACGATTTGCATGCCGGGGCTGCAACCGATAGTTTCTGGGTATGGATGATCGTGCGCAGGGAATTTCGCTGTCGTTGGACGGCAAGGTGGTGCTGGTGACGGGTGGGTCGAGGGGGATTGGTGCGGCTACCGTGAGGCTGTTTCGGCAGGCGGGGGCGCGGGTGGTGTTCAGCTATCGGAGCGCGGAGACGCAGGCGAAGGAGTTGGTGGAGGAGTGTGGGGGTGAGGGTTTTGTGCGGGCGGTGAAGCAGGAGTTGGCTACGGTGGAGGATGGGCAGGCTTTGGTGGCGGCCGCTGTAGGTATTTGGGGTCGGGTCGATTGCCTGGTGGTGAATCATGGGATTTGGCCTCCGCATGATCAGCCGATTGCGACGATGAGTGTGGAGCAGTGGCGGGGGACGCTGGGGGTGAATCTGGATAGCGTGTTTGGGTTGGTGCAGGCGGCGGTAGCGGTGATGCTTGCTGCGAAACCCACCTTAGCCGACGATGAAACCGTCGGCGAAGATGGGGCACCCGGGTTTGGGGGGAGCGGGGTGCGGGGGCATGTGGTGTTGATTGCGTCGACGGCGGCGCAGAGGGGTGAGGCGTTTCATGCGGATTATGCGGCTAGTAAGGGTGCACTGATTTCTCTGACGAAGAGCTTGTCGAGCGAGCTGGGGCCGCAGGGGATTCTTTGCAATTGCGTGGCGCCGGGGTGGGTACGGACGGAGATGTCGGAGGGGACGTTGAGGGATCCGGTGGCGTCGAAGAAGGCGCTGGGGTTGATACCGCTGGGGCGGGCGGCGGAGCCTGAGGAGATTGCAGGGCCGGTGGTGTTTCTGTGTACGAAGTGGGCGGGGTTCTGTTCGGGCGAGGTGTTCAATGTTAACGGCGGGGCGGTGCTGGCGGGATGAGGCAAAGGCTTTCACGCAACGTTCGCGAAGGTTGCAACGTTTCGCAAAGTAAGGCGGGAGCTTTATGAGGGTTGGGCTTAAGGTTGGATTGATCTGGTTGGGGATGGTGCCGGGTGGGGCGGCGGCGTGGGGGCAGGCGTCGGCGGTGCCTAGTGTGCAGGTGTCGCATGAGGATGCGGGGGATGCGAAGCGCGGGAGGGAGTTGGTGGATGCGATGGTGGGGGCGCTGGGGGGAGAGGCCTGGCTGAATCGGCAGACTTGGATTGTGTATGGGAGGGTGGCTACGTTTTATAAGGGTCAGCCGGATGTGGGGGCTCCGGAGTTTGAGGAGTATGGGCGGATGAAGCCGTTTGGGCTGCGGGTCGTGAGAGTGTCGCACTATGGTGCGATTGTTGCTACGGATCATCGCGATGTTGCGGAGGTTTGGACGAGCGATCGTGGGTACGAAGTTACGTATAAGGGGACGACCGCGGTGGCGGCGAAGGAGGTTGCGGATTTCGTGCGGCGGCGAGGGCATTCGCTGGACGTGGTGGTGCAGGAGTGGCTGCGGGAGAAGGACGCGGTGGTGACGTATGCGGGGACGAAGTTGGTGGAGAGTGAGCTGGTGGATGAGGTGAGTGTGGTGGGTGAGAGTGGAGACTCGGTTGAGGTGGGGATGGATCAGCGAACGCATCTGCCGGTGAGTGTTGGGTATCGGTGGCGGGATCCGGTGTACAAGGATTGGAATACGGATGTCGTGGAGTTCGCTGACTACCATGAGGTGCAGGGAATCATGACGCCGTATTCGGTGGTTACGAAGCACAACGGCGATCGTACGGGCGAGCGGTTTGTGACGAAGGTGGTTTATAACGTGGCGCTGGGGGCGGAGGTTTTTGATCCGCAGCAACGGCTTAAGAAGAAGTAGGGCAAGGCCAATACAGAGATCTCTCCACTGCGGTCGAGATGACGAGGTATGGGCGATGCGGCTGAAGCTGGTTCCTCGCTTCGCTCGGAATGACAGACAGAAAGGCAAAGGCGAGAGCAAGAGTAATACAGGGGTCTCTCCACTGCGCATCACAAAGACAGGAACGTGATGCTCCGGTCGAGATGACAAAGTTCTGGTTGGGAGCGTAAGGGTGGAGGAGCGGTCGGGTGGGTGCGGTGGTATTCTGGGCGTCGTTATGAGTGATTCCCCTTTGACTTCCGCGGGCGAGCAGGCTGCGTCCGAAACGGCTGGTGTGACGCCTGAAAAGACGACGATGGATATTGTCGAGATTATGGCGATTTTGCCGCATCGCTATCCGCTGTTGTTGATTGATCGCGTGATCGAGATGGAGCGCAAGGTTCGGATTGTGGCGATTAAGAATGTGACGGCGAATGAGCCGCACTTCGTGGGGCACTTTCCGGATTATCCGATTATGCCGGGCGTGTTGATTGTGGAGGCGATTGCGCAGGCGGGTGGTGCGCTGCTGCTCACGGAGATTCCTGATCGCGATGACAAACTGATGGTGTTTACCGGGATTGAGAATGCTAAGTTTCGCCGCGCTGTTGTGCCGGGTGATCAGTTGCGCATCGAAGTGACCGTGCTGAACTGGCGGCGAACTGCCGTGAAGCTGATTGGCAAGGCGACGGTGGATGGGGTACTGGCTTGCGAAGCGACGATCATGTGCATGCTGGTGCCGCGCGGGAATAAGAAGGCTGCGGCGGAGGCTCCGGTCGAGGGGCAGGCGAAGTGAGTATTCATCCCACGGCGATTGTTGCCGAAGGTGCGGTGGTTCCGGCTAGCTGCACGGTGGGGCCGTTCTGCACGATTGGACCGAACGTGGTGCTGGGCGAGGGATGCGAGCTGGTGTCGCACGTGGTGCTGGATGGGCACTCGACGTTTGGAGCGCGGAACAAGATTTTTTCGTTTGCGTGTTTGGGGATTGCGCCGCAGGATTTGAAGTATGCGGGCGAGCCGACGCGGGTGGAGATCGGCGATGGGAATACGATTCGGGAGTATGTGACGATTTCGCGGGGGACAGCGGGTGGGGGCGGCGTGACTCGGTTGGGGTCGGGAAATTTAATTATGGCGTACGTGCATATTGGGCACGACTGCAAGATTGGCAATGAATGTATTTTGCCGAATGGTGCGACGCTGGCGGGGCATGTAACGGTGGAGGACTTTGCGACGCTGAGTGCGAATGCGCCGGTGCATCAGTTCTGCAGGATTGGGCGGTACGCATATATCGGCGGCGGGACGACGATTACGCAGGATGTGCTGCCGTATTCACTGACGTCGATTGAACGGAACAATCATGCGTATGGAGTGAACAAGGTCGGGCTGCAGCGGCGCGGGTTTACGGCGGAGGACGTGCGCGAGTTGTCGACGGCGATGCGCGCATTGGTGAGCGGAAAGCACAACACGACGCAGGCGCTGGAGATCATTCACGAGATGATTGCGCAGGGTGCGGGCGGCGAGCATGTGAAGTATCTTGCGGAGTTTGTTGCCGCGAGCGAACGTGGAGTGATCAAGTAAGTGCCGGGCGATGGTGGGACGCTAGGGTTGATTGCGGGGAATGGGCGGTTTCCGTTTCTGCTGCTTGATGCGGCGCGGGCGCAGGGGTTGCGCGTGGTGGTCGCGGCGATCAAGGAAGAGACGGATGCAGAGATGGATGAGCGGGCGGCGCTCGATCCGGGCGGCGTGCGCGTGCACTGGCTTTCACTGGGAGAGCTGTCGCGACTGATTGAGATGTTCAAACGTGAGGGTGTGACGCGGGCCGTGATGGCAGGGCAGGTAAAGCACAAGCAGATTTTTTCGAGCATCCGGCCGGACTGGCGGTTGGCGAAGCTGCTGCTGAATTTGAGGACTCGGAATACGGATATGCTGCTGGGTGCGGTGGCGAAGGTATTGGAGGATGAGGGGATTGCGTTGATATCGTCTACGGCTTACTTGGAGCCGATGCTGGCGCCGGTGGGAGTGATGACGCGGCGGGGTCCGGATGAGACGGAGTTGGGGGACATTGCGTATGGGGTGACGGTGGCGCGTGGGATTGCGGGATTTGATTTGGGGCAGACGGTGGTGATTGCGGCGGGCGCTTGCGTTGCGGTGGAGGCGATGGAGGGAACGGACGCCACGATTGCTAGGGCGGGGGAGATTTTTCGGGGGATGGATGATATGGGTGGGGAGGCGAGCACATTGATGCGGCGGCTGACGGTGGTGAAGGTGGCTAAACCGAACCAGGATATGAGGTTCGATGTGCCGGTGGTGGGGGTTCCCACGATTGACGCAATGGTTGCGGCGGGGGCGACGTGCTTGTGCGTGGAGGCGGGGCGGACGCTGGTCTTCGATCGGGAGCGGATGGTGGATGCGGCGGATGCGGCGGGGATTTCGATTGTTGGGTCCTGCGCGGACGGCGAGGGTTGAGGTCCTGCGCGGACGGCGAGTGCGCGTACGGATGGGGCACCCGGTATAGATAACGCGCAGCGGTGACAATCTCGTGACAGGTCGTACATCCGATTGTCGTAAGATGGCAATCGGCGCAGATTTTTGCAAATAGCAACGCGCCCCAGGAGATCTCCCCATGCTTCGGAAACGGTGGATTGCAACAGGATGTGCACTGGTGTTGGCGGGAAGTTTCGCGCTGACGAAGGGTGCTGCGGCGGCCGGCGATACGGCGCCGGTTGGAACTGCGGCGCCGAATTTCACGTTGTCCTCGCAGGAGAATCTGCCAGTCTCCTTGAACGATTACAAGGGTAAGTGGGTGGTGCTGTATTTCTATCCCAAGGACCAGACGCAAGGATGCACGATTGAGGCACACAACTTTCAGCGCGATCTGCAGAAGTATGAAGCGTTGAATGCCGTGGTGCTCGGCGTATCGCTGGATACGGTGGATAGCCACAAGGCGTTCTGCACGAAGGATTCGCTTACGTTCAAGCTGCTGGCCGATCCTGACCACAAGGCTGTGGATGCGTATGGCGTGCCGGTAAAGTCTTATGGGCCGGTCCATTATGCTGAGCGCGACACGTTCCTGATCTCGCCCGAGGGCAAGATTGTGCAGGTGTGGCAGGTGAAGGATATCCAGGCGCACAGTGCCGAGGTGCTGGCGGCGATCGAGGCAAAGAAGTAGTAATCAGCTAAGGATTGAGTAGACGCAAAAACGCCCGGGCCTCGTGAGAGGAGCCGGGCGCTTTTGCTTGCCTTTTACTACGGTTGTGGTGCGCCGAAGTTACTTCTTTTTCGGAGCAGCCTTCTTGACAGCCTTCTTGACAGCCTTCTTGACGGCTTTCTTTGCAGGAGCCTTCTTGACGGCCTTCTTTACAGCTTTCTTTGCAGCTTTCTTCGTTGCCAAGGTCTTACCTCTCATAGTGGTTTTTTTGGTGCTTGTGCTCTTGTTGCCGACTGCCTTTTTAGGGGCAGACTTACCGCCGCGCAGAGCACGTACTGACTTCGCGGCAGAACTTGAAATCTTTTTGCCCGCAGCCTTCTTCTTGGCGGGGACTTTCTTCGCAGCCTTCTTAACTGCCTTCCTGGCTGGGGCCTTCACTGCTTTCTTGATAGCCTTCTTGGCGGCTTTCTTTGCCGGGGCTTTTTTCTTTGCGGGAGCTTTCTTCTTTGCCGGGGCTTTCTTGGCAGCAGCCTTCTTCGCAGGAGCCTTCTTTGCGACGGCTTTCTTTGCGACGGCTTTCTTTGCGACGGCTTTCTTGGGCGCTGCGGGTGGAGGGGGAGGAGCGCTAGGGGTGGGCTCAATCGAGAGCCGGGTCGGCGGCTCGTAGGGAGCTACGGGAGAGGGAGGTGCTGCGAAGATCTCTGCTTCCTCGACGTGGGTCACGATAGTGGTGTTGAATTCCTCTTCCTCGTCCTCTTCATCGAGCGAGTCAACATCGATTACTTCGTCGGTATCATCTTCATCGTAGCCTGCTGCGTAGAGCTTGATGATTTCTTCGTCTTGAAACATATGCTCTCCCCAACTCCGTGTTTCTTTTAGTGGCCTTGAATCAATTTTGTTCGCCGCGCAATTTCTTTGAAGCCGTATCTCGCGTCATGCGACACAGATGCGTCACATGATGGTGTCAACAGGATTACGCGTGGAGCTATGAAATAGCAAGCACCTTTTTTAGGGCAGTGCATATTTTTCTACCCGCGGGTTCGGGGCGGCTACCGGGTGTGAGGGCAATCACCTGGAACTCTTCTTGCTTTTCGACTTCTTTTTTTCGCCATTGGCGGTGTGCTCATGGCTGTTCTTAGAGCGCGCGCGGCTGGGTGAGTGTGGCGAAGACCGTTCTGCGGCGCGGCCATGATGCGTTGCAGTCGAGCTGTGTGAGGCGGTGCCGGCGGCGTGATGGCGGTGTTCGCGCGTAGCGGGAGCGAGTCGAATGGGCTCGACGACATAGAGCGAGTGGCCGGGAGCGACGCGGTTGGACGAGAGGTGATTCCATGCACGCAGCTGTTCGACGGTTACACCAAATCGATCGGCGACGGTGACGAGGGTGTCATTGCGGCGCATGGTGTAGCGCTCACCAGGTGTGAGGCGGCTGCTGGCTGCAATGGGGATGACGAGTTCATCGCCGGCCTCGATGGGATCGGTGAGGTCATTGAAGGAAGTGATTTGAGCGGCGTGGGCGTGGAGCGACTCGGCGATCTGGTCAAGGGTCTCGCCGTTCTGCACGACGTGGAAGCGCCAGGAAGTGCGATCTTCTTCGTGAATATTTTTCAGGCGTGCGAGGAACATGTCGCGTGTGCCGGGAGGCAGGTGCAGGCCGTAGGGAATGTCGCTGGGCGTGGAGAGCCGGAGGAGGGCGGGATTGAGCGCGACGATTTCGGGAATGGTGGCGTTGGTGAGATCAGCGACGAGGCGCATGTCGATGGCGTAGTTGGTGGTGACTTCGTCGGAGAGAATGGGCGCGTCGGGTATGACGTCGGTGAGGCCGTACTGTTTGGGGTTCTTGGCCATGATGGCGGCGGCGATGATGCTGGGCACGTAATTTTTTGTTTCGCCAGGAAGGGCGTTGCGGCGGTAGAGCTCCCAGAAGTCGGCATAGCCGGTCTTGGCGACGGCGTGCTGGATGCGGCCCGGACCCCAGTTGTAGGCAGCCATGGCGAGGTACCAGTCGCCGAACTGGTTATAGAGCGACTTCATGTAGCGGGCGTAGGCGAGGGTGGATAGCTCAGGGTCGAAGCGCTCATCAAAGAAGCCGTTGCGCTCGAGGCCATAGGCTCCGCGGAAGGGCATGAACTGCCACATGCCACCGGCGCCTGAGCCTCCATTCATTGCCTGCGGTTGGAAACCCGACTCGGCAACGGCGAGGTAGATCAGATCCTGGGGAACGCCCTGGTCGCTGAGGACCTTGGAGATCATCATCTTATATTTCCCGGCGCGCTCGAGTGAGCGAACGAGGTGGGCGTGACCGTTGGGGTTGTTGGAGAAGTAGCTGATCCAGCCGGCGACGTAGTCGTTGACGACGAGGGGAAGATCGGACTTGGTGGTCTTCAACTCGGCCGCGATTTTACCGACTAACTCGGGGTTGGATGTGAAGGTGACTTCGTTAGCGGCGTCGGCCGGGGCTTCATCGATCTGGCCGGAGAATCCATTGCCTTGCTTGAGAGCGACCATCTCGAGGGAGTTGATGGCGGAGAGGAGGTGGTCGAACTCGTCGGAGAGCTGGGGATCGGCTTTGAGATCCATGCCGCTGGCGAGCATGGTGTCGACGGCGGTGTCGAAGTCGTGGCGCGCCGCATCGAGATGGTTGGCGTGGTAGTTGGCGACGCCGGATTGATAGCTAGCCTGGGTTTTTGCGATGAGCGCCTGCACCTTTTGTGCGTGCTGGGCGGCCATGATGACGGCTGCGGACTGCTGTGCCTGGGCTTGTGCCTGGGTCTGTGCCTGATTGGGGACCTGCCGCTGTTGCAGGCTGGGCGCGGTGGTATTGGCGGACGCGGACCCGGGAGCGGCGGTACGGCTGCGGGTGTCCGGGCAACCGGTGAGCGTCAGCAGCACAAACAGCGAGGAGGTCACAGCGAGGGAGCGCCGGATGAGAGAGGTAGTTTTCAAAGTCGGCATCAACAACCACATTGTAAGGGTTGGACGGTCTGGCTGGTTCTTTGTGGGTCAGAGCGACGGGCTGGTACGGGTGTTAAGATGGAGGTTAAGGCCTTTTGTACTTTCCATGGATCCAAAGCACATTCGTAATTTCGCGATCATCGCGCATATTGACCACGGCAAATCAACTCTTTCGGACCGGCTGCTGGAGCTGACCGGGAGCTTGACTTCGCGCGAGATGCAGGCCCAGGTGCTGGATGCCATGGACCTGGAGCGGGAACGCGGGATCACGATCAAGGCGCACACGGTGCGCATGATGTATACCGCGTCGGACGGCGAGACGTACCAACTGAATTTGATTGATACGCCGGGGCACGTGGACTTTAGCTACGAGGTGTCGCGGTCGCTGGCTTCGTGCGAGGGGGCGCTGCTGGTGGTGGATGCGTCGCAGGGTGTGGAGGCGCAGACGCTGGCGAATGCTTATTTGGCGATCGCTGGCGGGTTGGAGATTATTCCGGTCATCAACAAGATTGATTTGCCGAGCGCAGATATTGAGCGCACGAAGGCGATGATCGAGAAGTCGGTGGGGCTGCCGGCGGACGACGCTGTGTGTGTGAGCGCGAAGACGGGATTGAACGTGGCGGACATTCTGGAGGCGGTGGTGATGCTGCTGCCTCCGCCAAAGGGTGATGCCGAGGCTCCGCTGCAGGCGCTGATTTTTGATTCCTGGTTTGACGCGTATCGCGGCGTGATTGTGCTGGCTCGGATTATTAATGGTCGTCTGAAGAAGGGCGATCGAATCAAGATCATGTCGAATGGGCGGCAGTTCGATGTGGAATCGATGGGCGTGATGACGCCGAAGCCCGTGGTGCTGAATGAGCTGAGCGCGGGGGAGGTTGGGTTCTTTGTTGCGACAATCAAGAATGTTGCCGATACCAAGGTGGGCGACACGATTACGCATGTGGATCGGCCTTGTGCTGAGGCGCTGCCGGGGTTTGAAGATATTAAGAGCATGGTGTTCGCGGGGCTTTATACGGTGGATTCGCATGAGCACGGGATGCTTCGCGATGCGCTGGAGAAATTAAGGCTGAACGACGCGAGCTTTAATTTCGAGCCGGAAAGTTCGGTGGCGCTGGGCTTTGGATTTCGGTGCGGGTTCCTGGGGCTGCTGCACCTCGAGATTATTCAGGAGCGGCTGGAGCGCGAGTACGACCTTGACCTGATCATTACGGCGCCGGGTGTGCAATACAAGATCACGATGACCGATGGGAGTGTGTTGAGCGTGGACAATCCTTCGCGCTGGCCGGATCCGACGGAGATCGAAGAGATTGAAGAGCCGGTGATTACGGCGAAGATTCTGACCAACGAAGAGTATGTCGGCAACATATTGAAGCTGGTGGAAGATAAACGCGGGCGGCAGCAGAATATCGAGTACGTGTCCGAGACGCGCGTGATGCTGACGTATGAACTGCCGCTGAATGAGATTGTGCTGGACTTCTATGACCGTCTGAAGTCGGTGTCACGCGGGTATGCTTCGTTGGACTATCACCTGTCCGGTACGTGGAATTCGCCGATGGTGAAGATGGATATTTTGATTGGCGGCGATCCGGTGGACGCGCTTTCGATCATCGTGCACAAGGATGCTGCGTATGATCGCGGCAAGGTGCTGGTGGAGAAGATGCGCGAGCTGATTCCGCGGCAGATGTTTGAAGTGGCGATCCAGGCGGCGATTGGTTCCAAGATCATTGCGCGGTCGACGGTGACGGCGATTCGGAAGAACGTGATTGCGAAGTGCTATGGCGGGGATATCAGCCGTAAGCGCAAACTGCTGGATAAGCAGAAGGAAGGCAAGAAGCGGATGAAGCGGATTGGGAAAGTTGATATTCCGCAGGAGGCGTTCCTTGCGGTGTTGAAGGTGGGCGAGGAGTAGGGTTCTGGGAGTTTCAAAAAGTGGAGGGGATGCCTAAAGGCTCACCTCAGCGGCTGAAGCCGTGTCCCTTCGACAAGACGAAGCATCTACACGCGAAGGCGGGGGAGTCAGTGGAGTTGTACTCATCGCTTGAGAAGCAAACAGCAGATTCCCAGAGGGAATGACAGAAAGAAAAGCAACGACCTCGGGTGCAGTAGCGATGTGTTTGTTCTAGAGGACTCAGAGAAAAAGAATGGAGGCCCTAGGGCCTCCATTCTTTTTGCAGATTTATTTGCGCTACTGCGAGTTACTGGTGGGGAGCAGCTGCGGGTGCGCGGCGGGGTGCCGTGGGAGCCTGCGGCGGAGGAGCTGCGATGCCGGAGGCTACGTTATAGGCATCGATGGTGGCCTGGGTGATATCGGTTTCGCGCTGCCACCAGAGGACGGTGGGAAGCTGCTGCTGGCCACCGATGTTGAGGAGCAGGGTGAAGCCGTGATCCTGGGCGTATTTGACTGCAGTGCCGCCGAACTTCTGGGCGACCTTGCCGTACGCTTCCTGGACATCGGTGTTGTAGGAATTCTGAGCGTCTTCAACGTCGCGCTGGAGAGCCTTGGTCTTGTCGTCGATGGACTTGAGACGGCTGGCGCGCTCCTCGTCGGAGATGGTGGTGGGGAGAGCCTGGTACTGCTTCTTGAGCGAGTCGAGCTCAGCGGACTGGGCGTCGATGGCGGTCTTTTTGGGCTCGTACTTTTTCTGGATTTCGAGTACGGCGCGCTGGCCTTCGTTGGTGGCGACGACACCCTGCTCAAACGCAATGACGGCAACCTTGGCGGGAATGGCTTCCGGCTTGACCTCAGCCTGAGCGGCAGGAGCTGCAGCGCGGGGGGTGGCAGGTGCTTTGGTGGCTTGTGCGAGGAGGGAGGAGGCTGCGAGGCCGGTTGCCAGCGCAGTAGCAAAGACAAAGGTACGGTTCATGCGGTGTTTGAAACTCCTATAAGGATCCGGATACTGGAGATATCAGCTGGGTGACTCGCTGGGTGATTCCTGGGGCAAAGCGCCGCAGGGAAGGGTTGCCGCACCTTCCTCCGCTCGTTGAACACCCTTGAAGGTGTTGTCCGCTTGCTCTATCTCATCATCTTCATCGCGAAAGATGGAAAAAATGAAGGAGAGGGTCGCGGGCGCGAGAGTACAGTCGGCTGACGGCAATTATAGGAGACCGTATGAGTCGGGTCAATTGATCCGCTTATTTGGATTGGGAGAGGACAGGGCACAACTCTTCCGAAAAACGGAGGTTGGAGGGCGGCATTTCCGGTTTTTGGTGGCTTTTGGAGGGGAGATTTCAGAGTTTCCGGGGGAAAAAGTGATTTCAGGTTTGGTATGAAGATTGCAACAGCTACAGGTGTTCGAGATCAAGCCGCGGAATAAAGAGCTTGACTAATGGATGTTTGGAGCCTGAGCAGTTCACGGGTAAAGGGATGTAGAGGTTCCCATACAGAGGAATCTCCCCCCTACCAAGCAAGGGTCTTCGGGAGCTTCGGCGCCGAGAGGACCATTTGGAGGCCAGTGACTGGCTGTTAGGGGCTAGGGCCATCTTCCGGGGAGGGGAGATGGCCCAACGGCTTTCTGGGAGAATTGGGCGTATTTGTTGGTGGGGAGGGTATTTTGCTGGGGTGGGGGTGCTTTGGGAGTACCAGGCACCTCTTTAATAGTTGCACTTCTCTGTTGTCCAGCGTAAGATCATGATGTTCCGCGGGCTTAGGGGTTGAAATCTCACCGTGAGTATTCCGGTGGGTTGACGTACCCGATGAGCTTTCAGAGTAATAGCGTGGGTTCCCGCAGATGCCTGTATTGCACGATGAGGCATAAGGGTTGCGAGGATCGTAACCGAGCACTCCATGAGCAGTTCCGAGATCAACCGATAGCATGCTACGGAGATCTGGACCAAGATGAGGTTCAATCAAATTTAGCGAACAAGAGAGTCGCTCCGAGAGTGCAGAAGAGAAGCTGAGCCGCAGGAAGAATGAAGGCTGCGCTAATTTTGGGTTGGAAGTGCAAAACCGAGGGTTTGATTCCCCCCATAATGAATTTGGATGAATGAGCACTTCAAGAGCAGCAAGCCGTTTGCCGGGTGTGGCAGGCGGGCCGGGAATGGGTCTGGAACGGACAGAAAACGGTCCGGGGGCGCAGGCGCTCAGACGGGTACCATTCGTCGGCAACGTACGACAGATCAACTTCGAGTCAACGCTTGAGAGAGAGACTACGATTGACCCGCTTCGGAGACAGTCCCGGTCGAGTTCCTACAGAACCGAAGGACCAAGACAGGAACATGTCCGATGCGCCTCAAGCACCCAATTGCAAGGGGAAACCACAGCACCATGGCAGAGCAGAATGCAGTAGATACTTCGTCGTACAACGCGACGGAGGAGTATAGCGGCGGGGATTACGGCAACTCAGACTTCGAATCGTCGGAGTCTGGAGGTGCTAACGACGACGGCCAGCCCGGGCCGGGGATGGGTCAGAGCAAGAGCAGCCGGCGTCGTCGCCGCAAGCGGAAGAACAAGGTTGCGGGAGATGGCCCGACTGTCGCCGGTGGCGATGGCGAGGCAGGATCGCAGATTGTGCCGCTGGTGATGGAGGGCGAGAGCCTGGCACTGGCAGCGTCGGCCGCACCGCAACAGGCGCGCAGGCCGCAGGGTAGTCAGCAAAACAGTGGTCAGCCGCAGGGCCAGGGCGGCAAGCGCTGGAAGAAGAAATTCAGAGACCGGGAACGCCGTCCGGGTAGTGGCGGCGGCGGTGGCCGGAGCGAGAATCCGGGCAACGATTTCCGTGCGGAAGCCAGCTCGTCGAATGGGAGCGGGTACGGCGGTGGCGGAGGCTATCGTCCGGACAACTTTGGCAACCAGGCGGGCGGATTCAAGCGCAAGGGCAAGGGCGGCGGACAGGCGCGGGAACGCGGCTTCGTCGGGCCGATGGATCATAGCTATCGCGCGTCGGGAGAGTTTGGCGATACACCGCCGTCGACGATCCAACTGCCGGGACAGGGACGTAGAAACGGGCATCGGCATACGGGAGACTCGCAGCCGATTGACCGCTCGATGCCACGGCCGATTCCGATTCCCGAGGGCGCACAGACGCACATCTACTTCTTCATCGAAGAACTGTTCTTCCAGGCCAAGATTCAGGAGACGGCCAAGAAGCTGGGCGTGAAGGTGTCGTTCATCAAAAACGATAAGGACGCTGTGGCTGCGCTGACCGATAGTGAAGAGAACAAGCCGGCGCTGATCGTGTTTGACCTTAACAATGCGAATGCGAAGCCGCTGACGCTGATTCCGAAACTCAAGGCAAAGCTGAAGCGTTCGGCTTCGATCGTCGGGTTCCTTTCGCATCTGCAGGGGGATCTTAAGGCGAAGGCGGTGGAGGCGGGTTGCGACGTGGTGATGCCGCGTGCGGCGTTCTCGCAAAATTTGCCGAACCTGTTGCGGCGCTATGGCGTGGAAGAGGAAGAAGAAGTTAACTTCAACTGCTAAGAGTAGTGAATTAGTGAGTAGTGGAAGCGCTTGGTTCTTTGGTGAAAGATTGCCGGGGAGTCAGGCGCTTTTTGTTTTTGCGGTGCGCGAGGCCGGAGCGTGGGCTCGCTTTGCGGCATGCGCGGCTTGCATCCAGGCGGTGAGTGCGAACTTTAGGCTGCTACGCGGCTTTTCTGCGTTGAAGGCATTTACGGATTGCAGAGCAGCCATGCCGTGCAGCATCGCCCAAAGGGCGACGGCGGCTTGCTGCTTCGTGCGATTGCCGGCGACGCGGCTGACCTGCTCCACCACAAAGAGCCAAAGCTGTTGGGGAGCGACGGCTGCGTCGCCAGAGGCGGGGCGTGGGACGAGCAGCGCTTCGTAGAGCAGGTGTTGCTTTTTTGCGAAGAGCAGGTAGGCCGCAGCGAGCGAGCGAATCGATGCTTCCGGCGACCTGGCTCTACAGGCCTTCATCAGGACGATATGGAGACGGGCAGCTACTTCCGCCGCAACGGCGCACTCGAGAGCTTCACGATCCGCGAAGTAACGGTAGAGCGCATTGGGCGCGAGATTGAGAGCGGCGGCGACGGAGCGGATGGAGATACCGTGGAGGCCCTGCTGCGATAAGAGATCCATGGCTGCCTGAAGGACTGAGGCACGGTTTGTCTTAGCAGGGTAGGCCATCGTGTACACTGTACACCATCCGTGTGCCGCTGGATGTGGAGGCGTATGAAGCAAATATTGCTACGTTGTATAGGAAGTTGCGCGCTGGCTGCGGGCATGCTGCTCGCGCAGCCGACTTGGGCGGTCACCATTGTGATCCATGCGGGTCACCTGATTGCGGAGCCGGGGAAGGGCGAGACGTCGAATCAATCGATTGTGATCGTGAATGGGAAGATTATTGCGATCGAGGATGGATTCATTGCGGGCGACACCGTGATCGATCTGTCGAAGGACTGGGTGATGCCCGGGCTGATCGATATGCATACGCATGTGAGCGGGTTGGAGAAGCTTGATCAGCCGGTGGCGGGACAGATTGCGTTGTTCTACATTGGGCGACCTGCGGAGGCGGTGCTGAATACGTTGCCGCGAGCGAAGGCGCTGTTGATGAACGGCTTTACGACGATTCGGAACGTGGGCGATCCATCGTTGACCACGTACGCTTTGCGGGATGCGATCAACCAGGGGATTGTGCCGGGGCCGCGGATGTTCGTTACCGAGGTGCAGATCAGCGTGGCGGGGGGCGACTTCGACGCGTCGAATTGGGATGTACGCAGCGACGTGGAGCCGTTTGTGACCAATCGCGGCAACTGTTCGGGAACGGTGGAGTGCATCAAGGTGGTGCGCGAGGAGGTGCGGAGGGGAGCGGACGTGGTGAAGTTTCGGGAAGCGGGGCTCGGGGCGGAAGATCCGCGGGTAAAGATGGTGGAGTCTCCCGAGGAAATTCGCGCGATCATTGATACCGCGCATCAACTCGACCGGAAGGTGGCGGTCCATGTGAATGGGTCTCCGGAGTTTCTGTATGCGGTGATCGAGGCGGGTGCTGACACGATCGAGCATGGGCCACTGAATGACACGGCGATCGCGCTGATGAAGAAACACGGGACGGCGAACACGCCAACGTTGCTTGCCGCGAAGATGATTGATTATCGGTTCAAGGAAGAGTCGGATGGGGCGGGGAAGGCCTATCGGGCGGGGGTGCCGATCATATTTGGCACGGACCTGGGCATCATGGGGCCGGAGCGCAGCCATGAGGAGTTTGGCCTGCTGGCGGCTGCGGGGATTCCGCCGGCGCAGGTGCTGCGCACGGCAACGGTGAACGCGGCGGCTGCTCTTGGGCCATTGGGCGAGGGATTGGGATCGATCGCACCGGGGAAGATTGCGGACGTGATTGCGATGCCGGTCGACCCTCTGCTGCATATCGACGAAGTGGGAGCCCCGGGCAAAGTTGTCTTCGTGATGAAAGACGGCAAGGTGTTCAAGGACGAGCACTAGGACGGGCTATTGGGGGGATGCGGTTGGATGAGCTTCCCCGGGGGCGGGTGCGGCATCATAAGGAAACAGAGGATCTTGATATGCCCACTACACAACACTCGGCGGCCGCTGAACGTCATTTACAGGCAGCGCATGCGCATGAGGCTGCTGCTGCTTCTCATAATAAGAACGATCATATGGGAGGGCATGAGCAGTCGCTGCTGGCGATGGAGCACGCGCGTGAGGCGCACAGGCTATCGGAGGAAGAGGCAGCGAAGGTATCGAAGGTGTCGAAGGAGCTGGAGAGTCGGTAGGTGGGTGTGGCGGCTGATGGACGCGACTGAGCGCGATCCGAGGGTGGTGTGCTTTGGTCACGTGCGCTGCGGCTTGGCCGCGTGTCTGCGCTCTTGACGGGTGCTACGGGGGAAGTGTGCGAGGGGGTCAGAACTCCCAGAGGCCTTTGGGCTCGGGATGGCCGTCACGGAGGTCGCGCAGCCGGAACCAGGCGAAGTCTGCAACTACGACGAGGAAGCCCAGCATCGCCAGGAGCACGAGGAGCGGGGAGAGAAGCAGACCTGTGAGCATTCGCAGTGGGGCTTTGAGTCGGCTAAGGCCGGCCGGACTCTTGGTACCGACCGCTGGTCGAGGGTCGGAAAAGGGCACAATATCTTCGACGGTTTGGATTGGCTGTGACATGGTACTCATATGTATCGGCCTCGGTCTTCCATACTTTAGTCCCAAATCGGGATGTCATTGGAAACAAATGAGATGGAATGGGGTCAGGGAATACAGGTAGGTACTCCCGGAGGGCGATGTTTAAGTTTGACGATTGGGGAGTGTCACGATATAAAGCGGGCGCGGTTTGGAAGTGTTTGCGCGAGGGATAGGCATGGCAAAACCAGCGAAAGTGCGGTGTGGGTGGGCCGAGAGCGATGAGGGGATGCGTGCGTATCACGATGAGGAATGGGGAGTTCCGGAGCGCGATGGGCGGGCGTTGTGGGAGCTGCTGATGCTGGAGGGATTTCAGGCGGGACTGTCGTGGCAGATTATTTTGCGCAAGCGGGAGGGGTTTCGGAGGGCGTTCAAGGGGTTTGATCCGAAGAAAGTGGCGCGGTTTGGAGAAGCAGACATTGCGCGCTTGATGGCAGACGAGGGGATTGTGCGGGCGCGGGCGAAGATTGAGGCGACGATTGCGGGCGCGCGGATCTACAACGAGATGGAGAAGTCAGGTGAGGGATTTGCGGAGTGGGTGTGGGGGCTGGTGGGCGGGTGGCCGGTGCAGGATTCCTGGGATCAAACGGGCTGGGATCGGAAGGGTGGCGAGGGGCGGGCGCGGATTCCGGCGTCGACGGAGTTGTCGGAGAGGGTGTCGAAGGAGTTGAAGAAGAAGGGGTTCAAGTTTGTGGGGCCGGTGATTGTGTATGCGTGGATGCAGGCCGCGGGGATGGTGAATGACCATGCGATGGAGTGTTTTCGGAGGAAGGCGGTGGAGAGGCTGGGGAAGAGGTAGGGTGAGAATGGGGAGGCGGTGTGCCGGGCGAGCAGCCTTGCAGGCCTCTCCGCTGCGCATCACAGAAACAGGAGCGTGATGCTCCGGTCGAGATGACAGAGTTTGGGTGGGTAGACGAGATTATGTAGATCAACGGCGCTCGGGTGGGGCCGCGGTGTTGTTGGCCGGAGGGCTGGAGGAAGCGCGGTAGACGCTAGAACTCCCAAAGCGCTTTGGGTTGGGGATTGCCACGGAGCATCTCATGGGTGCGAAACCAGGCGAAGTCGAGTAGGACACAGGTGAACGCGGCTAGAACGGCTATCAGGAGGAAGGGCGCGGCGAGCCCGTACACAAAGATTTTGAGAGTGTTGAAAATGACTTGGGGGATGAGGGGTGAGGGGCCGCTGAGGATGTGCATTCGCAGAATCTCCGATAGAGCTGGCAGCGATGTAGGTTCTCTGAGGCTGAGCAGGATATGGCTCTAAAGGTACGCAAAGGAACGCTTGAGAATATGTGATTTTTGTCACAGACATTGTTGCTGCAAATCGATCGATGCTTCGGCGGACCGGAAGAGGGCTAGACGACGTTTTGTTTGACGAAGGCGTAGGTTGCGAGAAGGATGGCGGCGGGGCCCATGAGGGTGAGGATGCGGGATGTGATCGGGGTCGCGCGCCCAGCTCGCAGCAGTCCGGTGTGGAGGGAAGAATCCCAGAGGCTAAAGCCTCCGTTTCGGGGGGAGGATTTGTGTTCGGGGTAAAGCCCGGACCTATCTCAGAGGTAACGGCAACGACAATGCGCGGGGCCTCGGCCTCGCGTTAGGATGACGGCGAAAACGGACAGCGGCAAGGGCCGGATCTGTGGCTGAATGGTGCGGAATGTTGTGCGGGTATGAGCTTGGTGGTGGGTCCTTCGACTGCGCGCGTTGCGCTTCGCTCAGGATGACAGAGTTTGGGTGGGGCAAGGATAGCGGCGAGAGCAAAGGCAACGGTTTGGCGCAGAGGCGCAGGCACTCCGATGAGGCGCGGTGGGGGCCTCGGTTTGTGTTTTTGCAGGTGCGGTTAGCTCTTGAAAAGTTTGGTCAGGGTTGCGCCGGCAGCAGCGTCTTCGATGACCGGGATCGTTTCTACGTCCATGAACTGTGCCCAGAAGGCCGCGATCTCGTACATCGCTTCGGCGGATTCTGATTCGTAGAGGGTGAATCCGCCGGAGCCGTCTGCCTTGTGCCAGCGGCCGAGGGTGGTGACGCCGGCCGGGAGCGTGGCTGCTTTGCCTGCGAGGAAGTTTTCGATGGCTGCTTTACGGGTTTCTGGGCGAGGGGTCCACGTGCTGATGAATTTCATGGCTTCTCCCTTTCGGTGTGGTCTGGTGCTGCTGGGGCTGAATTCTGCTGATTTTTTTGGGGGTTGGTCGGGCCCTTACTGATAGTGATTTTCGGTGCGTACAGAGTTATAGCGCAAAGACAATGCGCCAGCCAACTTTGAGGGAATGTTGGCTGGCGCATTGTGAGCTGGCTTGTTGCGGCGGGTTATATGCCGGTGTAGGGGTTGGGGGTGCCGGGGGTTCCTACGGGTGGGGCGGGTGGGTTGTAGGGGCGCGGGGGTTCTACGGTGCGCGGGGCGTCGGGGCCGGGGGCGTTGGGGATGGCGCCACCGCGGAGGCCCGCGAGGATCTGGGTTTGGAAGTCGTTGGAGGCGCCGGGATTGTTGGGGAGGAAGAGGGTGTTGGTGCCGCCGCGGGTGCCGATATCTCGCAGCGTGTCGAAGTATTGGGTGAGCAGGACGAGGGCCATGACTTCGCCGGCGGAGGAGCCAGGGACGCCTTGCTGGAAGTGTTCTATAGACGCCGACAAGCCATCGATGATGGCTTGTCGTTCGCGGGCGATGCCGTTGCCTTGAAGGGCTTTGGATTCGGCTTCGGCCTCGGCTTGCTTGACCTTGAGGATCTTCTCGGCTTCGCCGCGGGCCTGCGCCGCTACTTGTGCGCGCTGGGCGGCGTTGATGTCGTTCATCGCGGCTTTGACTTTGTCGTCGGGGATGATGTCGGTGACGAGGGCGTTGAGGATGTTGAAGCCGAAGCCGGACATGGTGGCGTCGAGCTCGGTTTTGACTGCGATGGAGATGCCGGATTGTTGCTCAAAGGTTTCGTCGAGAGTGAGCTTGGGGACGTGGCCGAGGATGCTGTTGAAGACGAAGGACTCGATCTGCTTTTGCGGGGCAGAGAGACGGTAGAAAGCGTCGTAGATCTTGTCGTCGAGGACCTGGTATTGGACGCTAACCGGGATCTGGACGAAGACGTTGTCGTGGGTCTTGGTCTCGACCTGGAACTGCGCTTGTTTCACCTGGAGGTCGACGAAGTAGACGCGCTCGGCGAAGGGGAGCAAGAGGTGGGGGCCGGGACGGGTGATGCGGTCGAATTTTCCGAAGCGCTCGACGACGCCGGCGGTGAAGGTGCGGACCTGGTAGTAGGTTTTGGCAATGAGGACGAGGATGAAGATGCCAATGACGAAGGTGAGGATGAGGACAACCGGCATGCGTGCGCCCTTTCGCGGTACAGAGGGAGGATATACCCGGCGGCGTTAAGGACTTGTATGGATTGGGCCGGCGCTGCTACCCCCTCCCCCCCTCTAAGTATGACCGTGTTTGTAAGTGGCTCAAAGCAGGGTGGTTATGGCTCGAAGTATCCACGGGGGGTGCCTGCAAAGTCTTCATTCGAGGCGGGTTAGAGGTGAGGTATGACTTTCTAAAGGAGTTAGCTCGGCGCAAGCTGCCGGGTGGGAAGCGTTGGATTAGTCTCTATGAACTTATGAAAGGTGGAGCCGATCCTAGAAGCGTACCTCAGCGGCTGAAGCCGCAACGCAAAGGGGGCACTTATGGCACGGCTAAAGCCGTGCCCCTTCGAGAAAGCGCAGTCTTTCAGTAAGCCCTATATCTATTGTAGTTAGTGGGTGGGGGTAACTATGCCAGGTTTTGGAAATATAAATCGGCAGTGTTGACAGGGGTTTTGGAGAGTTTCTATGGGATTGGGGGGTTGACAGGGTTCGGGAGCCCGCCCGACGTATGCGTTGGTGATCCTCATGCCGAGCCGGGACGGGCCTGGCGATGATCGGTTTTGCGGAATTGCCGACAACGCCGGGTTTCCCGAACGATTCAACGCCTTGCTTTCCTGAAAGACTGCCGATGGGGTCGATGTGAAGGCGCTCAGATGGAATTTTTTTTGCTTTATCGCGATATATGTTTTATCGCGATCTGTATCTCGGCTATCAGAGATCTAACCAGCTCTAGCTCGCTTGAATCCATGCCACGAAACGCAAAAGCCGCCTGACGGCCATTGACACGAGCGACGCGGGCGCTGATCTGGAGTTGCCACTCGTCGCCCTCAAGCGACAGGTCACCGGTTGTCCAAAGGTCCATAATTTCATCGAACTCGACGAGTATTCCCGACTCGCTGATATCGACGGTTTTTCCGGCCGCTGTGCCGCCGGCGTGTTCGAAGACTACAGGAATATTCAGGTGAACCCTGCGAGCGCGGCCTATAAAACCACCCGATACGGATAGGTGACCAATACACCCCTTCATGATCACCGTCATATTCGCCGCCTGCACTTCGTTCGGTGCCATCATACTCGCCGGCGCAGCAGTTTCTCTGTGACGTCAATCACCCTATATATCCAGCATTAGCCGCCATAGCGTCCTGGCTTCCGGATGTGTTGATAACAGGGAGGTACTGTTCGGCAAGTCCGGCGAGCCAGATCCGGTCAGGGGCTGTGCGCTTATGGCGTGACGAAGGCCCCACTGTACTGCAAAATTTTTACCGACATTGGTGAAGTGAGCGTTTGAACTCCCGACTGCTGTTGTGGATTGCTTTGCAATTGGAGAGGCTCACCGGCGGTTGAGTAGACGGTCCAAAATTCTTCTCCACCGCTGGGCGGAGCGGGTGCGAAGACGGGCAACGTGGAGAGATCCGGGATGGTGAGCGTGGTGTTGGCGCCCAGCCATGACTGCGTGACGTACACATAGAGTTTATAGAAGGTGGAGGCGGGGGATGGCGTCGTCTGATATTGGATCCAGGCTGAATCGACGACGGTTCCGGGGACCGTAAAGCCGCTCGTATTGGCTTGGAATGTGGGGAAAGCAGCTGGTGTTGGAGTTGGTACGGAACCTAAGGGCGAAGGCAATGCGACCGTCAAGGCAGTGGTGGTCGTGTTGGTTGATTGTTCAGCGGTGATGTATTGCGTGGGCAGGTCTGCACCTGCCTGAATCAGGTAGAAGTCCCCGGATTGACTTTGACTGGCAGGAACGGTGGGGTAGGTAGTTTGCGGAATGCCATTGAGCGCGTTGGGCAGGACGAGCGACAAGCCGTTCGCGGTGTTGTACGTGGCGGCGAAACCGCTAAAAAATGCACTGGTAGGCACGCCTGTGAGGGTGACCGGCGCGGAGGTTCCAAGATCGTCTGCCGGCGTCAAGGGCGGAAATGCGATGACGGTGGTGGGAGTCACCGATAGGTTGACCCCGCGCTGGATCTGGAGCGCAAGGACGCCGTTTGCACCCAACGCCTCCAGCGCCACGTCAGCCGTTCCGCCCGGAATGCCGGCAAGACCTGCTGCACCGGATGCCTGGTAGGCCTGAGTTGAGTACTCGCCTGCGGTCAGGATGACGGAGGTGGTTCCGGGAATTGCAGAAGCGTCAAACGTCGCGTTCACGAATCCGGACTGCGAGGGACAGGCGACGGAAAGAGAGGTTGTGTCCGCCGTGGTGGCTTGAATGATTGACGTGTTGGAGTAGTAATATCCGTCGAGAAACGTAGGACAGATGTAAGCGAAACCATAGGCGTCTGTTTCCGGGGGCAGGGTAAACGAGACGGTCGGCCCGGTGAGTGGGAGGGTTTGAAACGTTCCGGTCGTGCCGACCTGGTAGGCGACGGCGGAGGGCAGCGTCGCGCCGGATGGGTCGGCGGTTGAACCGGAAAACGAAGCGGTGATGGTAGTACCCGTCGGACCGCCCCCGATGCTGCTGTTGCCGCCGCAGGACATGAGCGATAGGAGCGCCATTGCCGCCGTGACGCCAAGAGAGATCCTGGTTGCTGCAACTACAGATGCTTTGTGGGCATGATCATTTCCTCCGGCTGATGAACGGCTCGCGTGATGCGGGATACGAACGTATGAGGATAAGATCCACCAGGCATGGGGCGACCCATCATAGCAGCGAATGATGCTATTACGCAGGGCCCAGCAAAGGAGACGCATTTTTGATGCGTTTATTCGCACATTGTCGGGTTTAGAGGGGTTTGATGTGCTGGGGCTGGAGGCCGAGGCCTACGAAGCGGGCGGGGAGTTGTTGGAAGCCGGGGATGCTGGTGAGGATCTTCAATAGTAGCGGCGGTTTTACTGAGCCGGGGTTGTTGAGGACTTTGTTGAGAACGCGGTGGGCGAAGACTTGTACGCGCTGGGTGTTGTGGACGGCGTGCTGGCGATAGTGTTGGACGCGGGCGAGGTCGTGGGGTGTGGCGGCGCCGGCGAGTAGGGATTCGGTGAGGATGTTGGCGGTGGCGACGGCGTCCTGTAGGGCGATGTTGATGCCGATGCCGCCGACGGGGGACATGGCGTGGGCGGCGTCTCCGATGCAGAGCAGGCCGGGGGAGGACCATTGCGTGAGGCGGTTGACTTCGACGGTGAGGAGCTTGATTTTGTCCCAGGAATCGAGTTCGGTGGTGCGGCCGGCGAGGAAGGGGACGACGCGTTCGATGCTTTGCTGGAAGGCGGCCAGGCCCTGTTGTTGGATTTGGGGGAAGGTGCCTTTGGCTACGATGTAGCCGACCTGGTAGTAGTCGTTGCGATTGATGAGGACGATGAGGCGGCCGTAGTTGATGTAGCCGAGGCCGTACTCGGGGTCGCCGGGCTGGCGGGGGAGGCGGAGCCAGAGGACGTCGATGGGGACGCCGTAGTCGATGAGCGGGAGGTGGGCGGCGACGCGCGAGATGGCGTGGCGGCCGTCGCAGCCGACGGTGAGGTGCGCGGGGATTTTTACGGGGCCGTTGGGGGTGTTGGCTTCGACGCCGGTGGTGATGCCGTCTTGCTGGAGGAGGCCAGTGGCTTCCCAACCCATGCGCAGGGTGAAGGTGGGATAGTGGGCGGCTTCGGCGGCCAGGAAGTTAAGGAAGTCCCACTGGGGCATGAGGGCGATGAATTTTGCGTGGACGGGGAGGTGGGTGAAGTCGGCGATGTGGAATTGCTCGCCGCCTACGAAGGCGGAGAGCTCGTTGATTTGGGAGTGGGGGAGGGCGAGGAATTTTTCGAGGAGGCCTAGCTCGTAGAGGAGCTCGAGCGTGGAGGGGTGGATGGTGTCGCCGCGGAAGTCGCGGAAGAAGTCGGTGTGTTTTTCGAGGACAGTGACGCGGATGCCGGCGCGCGCGAGGAGGAAGCCGAGCATGATGCCGGCAGGGCCTCCGCCGATGATGCAGGTGGTGGTGGCGAGGGATTGCTCTTGCGGGGAGGTCGCGGAGCTGCTCATGGGATGAGGGTAGCAGAGCGGTTGGGTGGAGGGCAGCTTGCAGTGTGGGGACATTGAACGTGGTGAGAGGTGGGTGTGCGGGACTTGATTACGTTGGCTGAGACCTCGGGTGTTTGGGCGACGTCGTAAAGTTCGGTGATCTACCAGAGGCCGTTTTCCTTGACGCGACGAGGCAGTGGTTGTTGCGCAAGATTGAAGGCTTTTGAACGGCGTATTCGGCGATGGGATTCGGCCGTACGGCTGTGTAGTTTCCGATAACGCCGTTTTTCATGAGTGTCCGTCTATTCTGCTATCGTTTCGCCATGCTCATAACTATTCTTGCGCTGGCACTGAAGGAACAGCTCCTCGTTTGGCAGGACGCAAATTGATCCTCGTTCGCGGGATGGAGAAGGCAATGTCCCTGAGGAAGTTCGCTTCGAGTGCCGCAGGGTTGGTCTTGTTTCTAACCCTGTTCAGCGCTGTGATTTCAGTAGCACAAAAGCCCAGTGATCTACCTGCAGGCTGGTGGCCCGATCCATCCACCGGACTGATGTGGGCCGCAGCGGCCGGCAACGGCCATGCAAACACCATGACGTGGGATGAATCGGTCAGCTACTGTTCAGCGCTGCAACTGGACGGGTACTCTGGCTGGCGACTACCCAAAGTCGCGGATATTGCCACTGCCACCTATCTTTACCCTGTCCCGATCTATGACAAGGCAGGCAATGTCGAGAAGACCTACGATTATCTGGCCTTCAAAGGGCAATTGACGGCAACGGCGGACATGCGCATCTGGACTGCGAATGCGGCTGAGAATGGCGAGTATACGACGATCTTTGTCGGCCGGCCCGATGTTTTTGGCATGATGGCACATCCCAAAGAGTGGGGCTCACTCTTTCAAATGAACGCCTTGAAGTGGCATCTTCGTTCTGCCAAACCATCGGACCGAAACGGTGCAGTGTGCGTGCGCCCTATCGAGCCAGACCTTCTTGCAATTGCCAAAGCCGCTCAGGTGCCGCATCCTGTCGCGGACCAGCAGGCACTTAGGAACTACATTCCGCTGAACAAGGCTCGTCTTGCCTATCAGGCTGGCAACTATCAGGAGTGCCTGACCCAGGCGCAACTCGCGCGTGCGCAGCATGTGGACCCGGCCACCGTGGATTGGGCCATCGGAATCGCCTATGGACAGCTGGGAGATTGGGATCAGGCCATATCAAATCTTGAAGCCGCTCTCAAAATCAACAAACAATACCAGGATGCGGGGGACGCGCTTGGCTGGGCCAAGGCAAGCCAGAAGGCGGCACCAAAAGGAAAGCCCGTGAAGCAACAGCCGCCGGAATGGAAATGACTGAGGCTTCTCCGCTCTTGAGCGAAGCAAGCTCCCGTGAAGTCGCATTATCGGCAACTTCGCCGACGTTCAACAAGACCTTGGAGCTATGGCTTGCGGGATGGGCATGGCTTCCGCAAAGCAATATGTTCGGGAGAACCTCGCGGGGATCAGCGTTGTCTGTCGAACCCGGGGCAGCTTCTATTCGGGCGCTTGTTATTTCCCGAAAGAGCTCGGCTAGTGGCCGTGGTGGGACAGGATCGCGATGACCGCGATGATCAAGATCACGGCAGCATCCAGCCATAGGACTTGATAGGTGTCGGATTTTTGTTCTTTGTTCATCCGGGTACTGTACTGAGATTGACGCTCTTTGGCTCGAACAAATTACGAAGAGGCATCTTGTTACGCACCCTCATGGGGAACTCGAGAACATCGAGGGGGTGGTCTCCCACGTCCGAGAATCCGGACATGGGGCACCCGGAGTTGTAGGTGGGATTTCAGACGAAGTTGATGCGGAGGGAGATGCCTAGATCGGAGGCGGGGGTTGGGGCGGAGGGTAGGGTTATGCGGAGGCCGGTGGTGTCTTGCGTGAAACGGAGGGGTTCGTCGCGGCCTAAGAGGCGGATGTCGACGGGCTTGCCGGGTTGTTGCGGACTGTTGCTGGCCAGGGACTGGATGACGAGTTCGGAGGGGGGCCAGCCCGGGACCAGGGCGTAGAGGGTTTTGCCTTTGGTGGTGAAGCGGATGTCCTGATAGGTGAGGTCGGGCTGCTTGCCTTCGTTGGGGTCGAACTCTTTGCCGTTGGGCTTGATGACTACCTTGGTGGAAGGGCCTTCGCCGTGGATCTTCCAGGGGCGGGTGTTGTAGATGGCTTCGCCGTTGATCCCGGTCCACTGGGTGATGGCTTCGAGGATGCGGAGCTCTTCGGGGTCGGGGAGGCCGGAGGCGGGGAGAGGAATGTTGAGGAGGAGGTTGCCGTTTTTGCTGACGATGTCGACTAGCAGGTCGATGACTTTTTTGGGGGACTTGTATTTCTCGCCGACGCGGTAGTGCCAGTTGCCGATGCAGGTGTCGGTCTGCCAGGGGCGGGGATCGATCTGGTTGAGGACGCTGCGCTCGTGGTCGATGACGCAGGAGGTCGCGTCGGGGCAGTCGGTGGGAGTTTTGCTGAAGTAGATGGCTTGGGATTTGTTTTGGTAGGAGTACGGGCCTACGTTGTAGAGCTCGGCTACGGTGGCTAGACCGTACTGCTCGAAGTTGATGCCGCCGTCGGTGTAGAGGAGGTCGGGCTGGTGCTGGTCGAGGAGGTCTTTGACGCGGTTGAAGTAGTGGAGCTTCCAGGCGTCGGGGGCGGTGCGGCCCATGGGGTCGGAGAGGATGGTCTTGGCGAAGTTAGCGGGCATGGTGGTGTAGTCGTGGTAGAGGTCGGCGAAGGCGGGGTTCTGGCCGTCGTAGGGGATGTTGGCGTAGGGGCCCTTCGTGTCGGCGAGGTGGGAGGGGGCGAACCAGTCGAAGGCGTTGGAGAGGTGCTCGGATACACCGAAGCGGAGGCCACGCTTGCGGGCGGCAGCGGCCCAGAGGCCGACTACATCTTTGCGCGGGCCGCTGGCGACCGAGTTCCAGCGGGGTTGGTATTTGGAGTTCCAGAGGTCGTAGCCGTCGTGATGGACACCCATGGAGAAGAAGTATTTTGCGCCAGCGCGCTGGTAGAGATCCATGAGGTGATTGGGATCCCATTGGTCGGCGGTGTAGAGATGGATGAGGTCCTTGTAGCCGATTTTGGATTGGGGGCCGAAGCGCTTGCGGTGGTAGTCGTACTGGGCGGTGCCTTCCATGTACATGTTGCGGGCGTACCAGTCGCCGTCGCCGATGGCGGATTGCGGACCCCAGTGGGACCAGATGCCGAATTTTGCGTCGGCGAACCAGTCGGGCGTGGTGTAGGCGCGGAGGGAGGCGCGGGTGTTGTTGAACGGGCCGGGCGTGATGGCTAGGGGCGGGGTGGCGGGAGATTGGCCGGTGGTTTGGGCGAAGGCACGGCGGAGGGCGAAGGCTGGGGCGGCTGCAGCGAGTAGATGGAGGGTCTGGCGTCTTGAGAGCTGCATGGGGTCTCCGAGGTCGCGGGTTGAGGCGCGAGTAGAACTATATCGTCTTGGGCGTGGGAGTTGAAATGCGGGACATGCTACAAGTGGTGCTACCGGAAGCGAGCAGCAGATTCCCAGAGGGGATGACAGAAAGAAAAGCAAGAGTAACGACCAAAGCGAGAGAGCGATTTCGAGAGGTGGATGGATGCGGCGAGAGTTTGTCGGATTGCTGATTGCGGTATTGATGGGTGCGGGCTGCTTGAGGGCGCAGTTGGTGGTGCCGAATCAGAGTGAACCGCCGGTGGCGCTGCCGGTGGGTCTGCCAGTATTGCCGGACGCAGTGCAGGCGCGGATGGATCGTGACTTGATGGAGATTGATATTCCGCGGCTGCAGGCTTTGTATGCTCGACATGTTTATACGGTGGAGCAGGTGACGCGGTGGTACCTGGGAAGGATTGCGAAGTACAACGGGATCTATCGCGATGTGCAGACGGTGGATGTGAAGGGTGCGTTGGAGACAGCGCGGCTGGAGGATGCGGGTGGTGGTGAGCAGCATGGTGCTATGTGGGGCGTGCCGATTGTGATCAAGGCGAATACCGCGGTGAAGGGGTTGATCGATACGGATGGGTGGGCGGGGTTTGCGATTCGTGGGCACGAATTTATTGCGGAGCGGGATGCGACGGTGGTGGCGAAGCTACGTGCGGCGGGCGCGGTGATTTTGGGGATTACGAATATGCCGGATTTCGCGATTGCGGATACTACGCGGTCGACGGCGTTTGGGCGGACAGGGAATGCGTATGACGTGAGGTTTTCGCCGGGTGGGAGTTCGGGCGGGACGGTGACGGCGGTGACGTCGAACGAAGCGATGGTGGGGACGGGGAGCGATACGGCTTGCAGCATTACGATGCCGGCGGGGACTAGCTCGGTTGTGGGCGTGTTGCCGACGCGCGGGCTGACGAGTATTGCGGGGATTGTGCCGCTGGATTGGCTGCGCGATAACACGGGGCCGATTGCTCGCAATGTTACCGATGCTGCGATTGCGCTGGGCGTGATGGCTGGGGAAGATCCTTTGGATTTTCGGACGAAAGGATCTGAGGGGAAAGAGGTGGGGCCGTACACGCCGTATCTGAAGAAGGATGCTTTGAAGGGGAAGCGGTTTGGTGTGCCGGCGTTCATGCTGGAGACCGAGGAGGACAAGCTGCAGCCGGAGACGCGGGCGATGTTGATGAAGGCCGTCGCGCAGATGAGGGCGGCGGGGGCGGTGGTGGTGATCGACGAGAAACTGCTGCCTTTAAGTTTTTATGACGCGATTCGGAATATTGTTTCGCGGCTGTATTTGAAGGATGGTGCGGATCAATGGATTTCGGAGTTTGGGCCGGCGGAGTATCGCAGCGGTGAGGCGTATACGCGGGTGACGGGTGTGGCGTGGCCGACAGTGTTTACGGGGGAGAGGCGGCCGGGTGGGGTCGCGGAGGATGCTCCGCAGAGGCAAGCGGTGTTGGCGAGCGATCCGGATGCGGAGAAGAATTTCTTTGGTCCGCAGAGAGAGGCGCTGGCAGAGTATGAGGCTGCGCTGGATGCGTTTCATCTGGATGGGTTAATTTATCCGAGCGCGCAGATGCCGTCACCGGATGAGACGATGCCGCAGAATGGTGGGTTGAGTACGGGGCCGGAAAGTCATACAGGATGGGTGAATCGGATTGGCGTGCCGGCGGTGGTGGTGCCGGGTGGGTTCTATCCGGATGGGCTGCCGTTTGGGTTGGAGATTAGCGCGCGGCCTTGGAAGGATGGGGAGTTGTTGGGGTGGGCTTATGCGTATGAACAGGCTACGAAGAATCGTCGGGCGCCTGTGCTGGTGGAGAAGGGGTTGTTGGCGATTCGGCGCTAGGGGATGTGGACTGAGAGGAGATAGCTCACTCGGGTTGCAAACTTTGGTCGCAGGGGACTTCGTGCATCTCTACGGTTTTGATTTCGTCGTCTGAGGGAGGCTTGAAGAGGGAGGGATCGGGTTCACGGACTTGGAGGAGGGTTAGGTTCTGGGTGGTCCTGAGGTCTTGGTGGTTGGGTCCTTGGTACTCGACCAGGCCCTGGACCTGGAGGTTTGCGGTGAGGGTTCCGGAGCTGAGGGTGATCCACCAGGCTTCGTTGATTTGATAACCACGTTGGCCGTTGGTACGGCAGCCCTGGGGTAGGAAGCCGTTGATGGATTTGGTGCCGAGGTCTTCGAACGGTTGTCGCTGAAGAAGGCTCGCGCAGGAGGGAGCGGTCACACTGACGAGCGGGAAATCGCGCGCGGAGGAGGTTGGGAGGTACTCCGATTTGCAGTACGGCGCTTGTCGCAGGGGATATTCCGCCGGCATGCAGGTGGTTCCGGTGATGTTGAGGTGCGGCTCGCCGCGCGCGGGAGCCAGCTCCTCTGGAGGGAGTTTCCAGCAGGAGCGGCGTCCGGCGATGGGCTCGGGATACTTGAGTGCCTTGGCGAGCTTGCTGGAAGAGATCCAGGCGAAGCGTTTGGCGGCGATGGGATCGTCGACCAAGTAGGTGGTCACGCCGCTGTGGGTGACGGTGTTGGCGGTGGATCGGCGGCCTTGGGAGTCGCTGACCACGACGGTCTCTTCGGTCTGGCTGGAGGTTTTGCCGTCGGGGGAAGTTTGGAGGTAGGTGTACGTGGACTGCACGGTAAGGGGGAGCACGATGGAGTGGTCGGGGGGACGGGGGAGGGTGGTTTGCGGCGGCTCGGCTGATTGGGCGAGCAGGGGAGGGGCTAGGGATGCGCAGAGAACCAGTGCGATGCAGAGTGGGTGGGGCATCAGTGTCCCTCGGGCGATTTGTGGCCCTAAGATTTTTGATGCAGAAGATACGCGCAGAGGAGGCGAGCGAAAGCAGGAGTCTGCGTGGTCTGAGGATTCGCATCCCACCCATCCGCAAGAGCGCGTATGGATGGGGCACCCAGACTTGGGGGTGCTGCTAGGCGGTGCGGGGGCGGGCCTGGAGGTTGCGGGATTGGATCTCCAGGAAGACCTGGATGAGGGAGCAGGCGGCTGGGGTTACGCCGGAGATGCGGCTGGCCTGGCCTAGGGTCGAGGGGCGGACGCGGTCTAGTTTTTCTACCATCTCGCGGGAGAGGCCGGAGCAGGCGCGGTAGTCGAACCAGGTGGGGATGGCGCGGGCTTCGTCGGCGCGGAGGCGGGCCATGCTGCGCTGTTGCTGGGCTAGATAGCCGGCGAACTTGATGGTGGTTTCTACCGTCTTGAGTTCGTTGCGGACCCAGGTGGGTAAGGCAGGGGATAGAGGGTAGCGTGTAGAGCGTAGAGCGGACGGGGAGGAGATGGCCGCTAGCCAAGGGGCGAAAGCTGGGTTGGATTGCATGCGGGGGAGGAGGGAGGGAAGGAGGGATTCGATGGTGGTGGCGGGGCGCTTGAGGAGTTGGGCGAAGAGGTCGCCGCGGGTGGGGGCGTTCTGCGAAAGATCCTGCGAACCCACCTTAGCCGACGATGAGGCAGTCGGCGAAGATGGGGCACCCGGATTTGTGGCAGGGGAAGCAGGTCCTTCGCTGCGCGAAGGATCACCATTCAATAGGGGATGACGATTTTGTTGCGCGAGGAGCTCGAGGTCGGGGTCGGTTAGGCGGGTGGTTTCTAGGAGGGTTTTGAGGGCTTCGGCGCGGGATTGCTTGGCTTCGAAGGCGGCGTAGGCGCGGTCGTCGATTAGGCCGAGGGCGCGGCCGTGGGGGGTTAGGCGGGTGTCGGCGTTGTCGATGCGGAGGTGGAGGCGGAACTCGGCGCGGGAGGTGAACATGCGGTAGGGCTCGTCGGTGCCCTTGCTGATGAGGTCGTCGATGAGGATGCCGGTGTAGGCTTCGGTGCGGTCGAGGGTGAAGGTTTGGGGCAGGTCTTCTCCAGGGGCTAAAGCCCCATTCTCCAAGCGGGTTTCTATGGCACGGCTGAAGCCGTGCCCCTTCGAGAGGTCTTCTTCTGCGGCATGGCTGAAGCCGTGCCCCTTCGAGGGATGGACTTCGTCAAGATTGTCGCCACTGCTGGCAAAATACAGGGGTCTCTCCACTTCGCTGCGCTCCGGTCGAGATGACGGCGTTTGTGCGCTGCGCTCCGGTCGAGATGACGGACTTTCGGGGACAGCGGCAGAGAATGATGATCCTGAGAGGGACTTTGCGAAGAGGGCGGCGTTGATGCCGGCCATTAGGCCCTGGCAGGCCGCTTCTTCGTAGCCGGAGGTGGCGTTGATTTGGCCTGCTAGATAGAGGCCCGTGAACTTTTTTACGCGGAGAGTGCGGTCGAGTTCGGTGGGGTCGATGGCGTCGTACTCGATGGCGTAGCCGGGGCGAAGCATCTCTGCGTTTTCCAGGCCGGGGATGCTGCGGACCATCGCTTGCTGGACATCCATGGGGAGCGAGGTGGACATGCCGTTGATGTAGACCTCGTGGGTGTTGAGGCCTTCGGGTTCGAGGAAGAATTGGTGGGAGGTCTTGTCGGGGAAGCGGACGATCTTGTCTTCGATGGACGGACAGTAGCGCGGGCCGATGCCTTCGATCTGGCCGGTGAACATGGGGCTGCGGTGGACGTTGGCTCTTATAAGGGCCAAGGTCTCCGGAGTTGTTGTTGCGATGTGGCAGGAGATCTGGCGGAGGGGCGGTGTCCAGTGCGCGGATGCTGACACTCCCTCAGGGGCTGAAGCCCCATCCTCGGCGGGATTGTTTATGGCACGGCTAAAGCCGTGCCCCTTCGAGGACGGATCAGATAGAGCCTGGAGGGAGCGAAAGCTGAAGGGGGTGGGGTCTACGTCGCCCGGCTGCTCTTCGAATTTGGACCAGTCGATGGTGCGGCCGTCGAGGCGGGGGGGGGTGCCGGTCTTTAGGCGGGTTTCGCGGAGGCCTAGTTTTTTTAGGGATTCGCCGAGGAGGACGGAGGCTGGTTCGCCGGAGCGGCCGGCGGTGTATTGCTGCTCGCCGCAGTGGATGAGGCCGTTGAGGAAGGTGCCGGTGGTGACGATGACGGCGTGGGCGGCGATTTTTCTTCCGTCGCGGAGGAGGACGCCGGTGATGCGGGGGCGGTACTCTTCGTTGAATTCGCCGGAAGAACACACCTTAGCCGACGATAGGACCGTCGGCGAAGATGGGGCACCCGGATTGGGGGCTGGGTCGATGACGAGGTCGATGACTTCGGCTTGCTTGATGAAGAGGTTGGGGATGGACTCTAGTTTTTCGCGCATGCGGACGCGGTAGAGGGCCTTGTCGCATTGGGCGCGGGGGCTCCAGACGGCGGGGCCGCGGGAGGTGTTGAGGAGGCGGAACTGGATGCCGCAGGCGTCGGCTACTTCGCCCATGATGCCGCCTAGGGCGTCGACTTCGCGGACGAGATGGCCCTTGGCTACTCCGCCGATTGCCGGGTTGCAGGACATTTGGGCGATGAGGTCGAGGTTGAGGGTGAAGAGGGCGGTGCGAAGGCCCATGCGCGCAGCGGCTGCTGCTGCTTCGCAGCCGGCGTGACCTGCGCCGACGATTAGGACATCAAATTTCTCTGAAAAGCTTGGGGCGTCGGAGCGCTCGGAAGCTGGTGAGAGGCCGGGATTGGTGGGAGCGGACATCTGTTTTGATTTTAGTGGGTTTGGGGCGGAAGTCCGAGGGGAAGTCGCGATTTGCTTCCCTGGTTGTCGACGACTTTGGTGATGGGTGGATCAAGATCCACATCACGGTGGGGTGAGAACGGCGGGCCAACCCCTGACAGCAGACGGCTCGTGGCGGGCGAAGATGTAGATCCCCGCCCGCCTTTCGTTTGGCTAGGGCTTTGAAGAGTCGGCAAGGTTCATCGTGCTTACTTCTACCAGAACACCGCCGGGCGCCTCGTGGTAGAAGCCGTAGGTTGGTGGGCCGCCCCGCGTTAGCTTTTCAAGTTTGGGCGCCATATAGTTCTGGGCGCTCAAGGTGTTGTGGAGACGGTCCACAGCTTCTTGCGTTGGCTGAAGGAAACCAATGTGAAACAGGCCTGGATAGCCCTGCTCAGGTGTCATTTTCTTGTCGAACATGAGGGTTAGCAGGAAGCCGTCGGGGTTCCGCAGGACTGCTAGTTTGTCGTTGCGTTTATCCACTAACTGGAAGCCAAACGCGGAACAGAAAAAGTCCGTCAATGCGGGAACATCGTAGGTAGTGAGGTTGGTGTGATTCAGAGTGACCATCGCGATCTCCTTAGAGAGAAAAGTTCTATCGCGTGGATGGGCTGGTGTTTGAGACCGAAACGCACCACGCGACAGGCAACCGCGCCTAAGCGCTGCTGCTATCGCCGTGGGTCCCTTCCCCGCTGTGAGGCGAGGTTGACTAAACTGCGGAGTGGCCTCCGCAGCGAGCCGTGCTTACCAATACGGCTCCGCGTTTTTCGGCACCTATAGGATGTGGGGTGCGTTTCATTGGTCGCAGAATTTAATTGGAGGCAGGCGCGGCGTGGTGAAGAGGACGGTTGAGGTTCGGTAGGATTGAGGGATGGTTGAGTTGAATGTGGTTGAGGCGCGGGTGCTGGGGGCGTTGATTGAGAAAGAGATCAATACGCCGGAGTACTATCCGCTGAGTTTGAATGCGGCGGTGAACGCGTGTAATCAGAAGAGCAGTCGCGAGCCGGTGATGGAGTTGGGCGAGGCCGATGTGCGGACCGCGCTGTTTGAGCTGGATCAGTTGGGGTTGGTGCGGACGATTGCGGAGTCGCGGGCTACGAAGTTTGAGCATCGGGTGAGGGATGTTCTGAATTTGCGGCGGGATGAGGTGGCGGTGATGTGTCTGCTGCTGCTGCGCGGGGCACAGACTTCTGCGGAGTTGCGGGCGCGGACCGAGCGGATGTATGCGTTTGATGACAATGCGGCGGTGCTGACGGTGTTGGAACGGCTGGCGGGGAGGGAGGTCTCGGGACAAGCTGAGCCGCTGACGCAGTTGATGGCGCGGCAGGCTGGGGCCAGGGAGGCGAGGTGGGTGCACTTGCTGAGTGGGCCGGTGGATGCGGGCGTGGTTGCGGGCGCGGAAACCCATGTCTCAGAAGCGAGACATGGGGCACCCGATTCTTTGGTGGCGCGGGTGGCGGCGTTGGAAGAGGTGGTGCGCGGGTTGGAGGAGCGGCTGCGCGTGCTGGAAGGCGGTGGTGGGGTGAGCGGGGAATCGTCTGTTGGGGGCGCCTCGAGCGAATAGGGTTAGGCGCTTGTTGCGGGCAGGTCGCACCCCCCTTCCCCCTGCTATGCGTGGTAGTGTGGAAGCCAGTTTCTCGGGTCCGATCGTCTGACCACCTCAGGACTTCCCCATGGATAAACAGGACGAAGCCGCGGAGCGGTTGTTTGGGGAAGCTGTCGACTTGCCGCGCGATCGGCGATCGGCTTTCCTGGACGGCGCCTGTGCCGGCGAGCCCGCTCTGCGTCGCGTTGTAGAAGATCTGCTGGATAGGAACGACCGGCTCAGCGGCTTTCTCGGTGAGCCTGCTTATGTGCACGCGGCGGCCGAAGGGGGGATGGCGTCACAGACTGTCGTGCTGCCCGCCGGTGTGCGACTGCTGGAACGGTATGTGATCACAGGCAGACTGGGCGCGGGCGGCATGGGGGTGGTGTACCGGGCGCGCGATGAAAAGCTGGACCGCGATATCGCGATCAAGATGCTGCAGCGCGGCCTGTTGACTAGCGATGAAGCGCGAACACGGTTCCGGCGGGAGGCGCAGGCGCTGGCGAAACTAAACCACGCGCACATTGCTGCCGTGTATGACGTCATCGAGCAGGACGGGGCAGATTGCATCGTAATGGAGCTGGTGGAGGGCGAGTCGCTGGCGGCGAAGTTGCGGCGGGGAGCGTTGCCGGTGAAAGAGGCGACGATCATCGCGCTTCAGGTTGCGGAGGCTCTTGTAGAGGCGCATGAGCGGGGCGTGATTCACCGCGACCTGAAACCGGCCAATGTCATGATCACCTCCAAAGGGCGAGCCAAGGTTCTTGACTTCGGCCTCGCCAGACTGCTGTTGGGCCCGGCGGATGTGACACAGGCAGCGGGCGAGACAGTGGGGGTGATGGGAACGCCGCTGTACATGTCGCCGGAGCAGGCCATGGGGCAGACGGCGGATGCGCGGAGCGACCTCTGGAGCCTGGGCGTGACTTACTACGAGTCGCTGACAGGAATCGAACCGTTTCGCCGGCCGACGACTTTGGCGATTCTGCGAGCGATCACCGATGAGACGGTACGGCCCCTACGAGAGGTATGCCCTCAAACGCCTGTACTGGCCGAACAGGTTGTGGCGCGGGCGCTGGAGAAGGACGCGGAGTTGCGATACCAGCGTGCGAGTGATTTCGCGACGGATCTCCAAAGGGTGCTGCGGGATCTTGAGCCGGGACGCCGGATCGGGTCGGTGACGCCGGTTGAGCCGGTTTCCAGCGTTAGGGTTAGCGCCGCGCCGGTGCGTCGCGTATGGCTTCGCTGGATCGCGTTTGTGGCGGCCGCGCTGGTTGTGGCCGGGACCGTCCTGCTTCTGCGGGCTCCAGCGACGGAAACCGGACCGCTCGACTCGACGCAGATTTCGTTTTCCAACGAAGAGAAGATTGGACCGTTGCGAACCGACGGAGCGCGGCTTTATTTCGAGAGCCACAATATTCCGTCGGCGATGGCGGTGAGCGGGGGCATCATCGCGCCGATTCCCGAGCTGAGTGCCGGCATGTACCTGGTGGATGTATCGGCAGACGGGTCGAAGGTCCTGGCGTGGGCCCAGAATATGAACAAAGAGATCGAAGTGGGTTGGTTCCTGGTGGGATCGAGTCTGGGCGGTGCCTTGCGGAGGATTGGGACGGAGCATGAGGCCAATCCCGTTGCGCGGTGGTCGTCAGACGGCAAGTCGATCTACTTCGTTGAAGGCAAGCAGATATGGGTGATGGATGAGGATGGCGATCATGCGCGGGCTCTTTGGACGCCGCCCGAAGCTCCGCTCGCTCTGGCGGTCTCGCCGGACAGCACGCAACTTTCGGTGACCCTGTACTCGAAGACATCGCGTATATGGCTGATGGGCAGTGACGGGAAAGACCCGCATCCACTGGATGTAGACTGGCCGATCGATGCCGATGAATTCGATGGGCAGTGGACCCCGGACGGACGGCATTTTGTTTTCAGTTCTGGGCGCGAAGGACGCGGAAATGTCTATGAACTGATGAAGCCGCGCTGGTTCGAATTCTGGAAGAAGCCGGAGGCGATCCGCCTGACAGGGAATCAGCTGGACATTACGGATGCGGTGCCGGCGCGGGACAGCAAAAGCCTGTTTGTGCTGGGGCGGGTGGACTCCGGAGCGATGCAGGTCTTCGATCCACGGGCGGGAAAGCTGGTGCCGTTTCTTGGAGGATTGCCAGCGCAGCAGTTTGTGGTGTCTCCGGACCGGCAATGGATGGCGTACACGGAATATCCGAGCGGGAATCTATGGAAGAGCCGGTTGGATGGAAGCGACGCGGTGCAGCTCACGAAGGTGCCTGCCAACATGGAACAGTGGTCCCCGGACGGAAAATGGATCGCGTATTCCGACTGGCGCAAAATCTACCGCGTCCCGGCCGATGGCGGTGCTCCGGTGAAGGTGATGCCGGAAGGCGATAACGAGGTCATGCCCGCCTGGTCGCCGGACGGAAGGTCAATCATTTTTAACCGGTTTCGGTTCGACCTGCGGGCTGAGCCGGATGGCTTGTATATGGCGGACGTGGATAGCGGGAAGGTGACACCGATGCCGGGCGGGGAGAAGTTTTACATCCCGGCGTCGTCGCCGGACGGGCGGTACGTGGTGGCAATGGCACGAGAGCCGCTGAGGATGGTGATCTACTCCACAGCCACAAAACAGTGGCGAACGCTGATGCAGTTCGACGCGCCCGAGGGTTTCTATGCGTGGTCTCCGGACAGTCGCTTCGTCTACTTCTCGCAGACTGAAACGCATGCGGGTATGTATCGCGTGTCGGTGCCCGACGGCGTGCGGCAGCGGGTTTCTGACATTCCGGACGTAGGGGTGCTTAACGCGGCGTTCGTGAGTGTGACGGCGGACGGACAGCCGGCGATCATGGCCCACGCCGGAGCTGCGCAGGTGTACGCGCTGCGGTGGAAGTGAGTGCCGGTAGTGCGTCAGGCGGTGAGGACGGCGAGGGTTTTCTCGAGGCTGGCGGGGTCTTCTACGTTGGTGGTGTTGAGGGCGCGGTCGATTTGGCGGTTTAGGCCTGAGAGGACTTTGCCGGGACCTACTTCTATGTAGTTTGTTACGTTACTTAGCTGGAGTTGGTTGATGCATTCGACCCAGCGGACGGTGCCGGTGACCTGGCGGATGAGGGCGTCGCGTATGGCGTCGGGTTGCAGGTGGAACTGGGCGTCGATGTTGCTGGCTACGGGGAAGCGCGCGGGCTGGAAGGTGACGGACTGGAGCTGGTGCTCGAGCTGGTGTTGCGCGGGCATCATGAGCGGGCTGTGGAAGGGGCCGCTGACGGGGAGCATGACGGCGCGCTTGGCCCCTAATTCTTTGCAGAGCTCGGCGACGCGGGCTACGGCGGCTGCGGAGCCGGAGATGACGGTCTGGTCGGGGGAGTTGAGGTTGGCGGTGGTGACGACTTCGGGGGCGAGCTCGGCGGAGACGGCGGCGCAGGAGGCTTCGATGTCGGGGAGATTGAGGCCGAGGATGGCGGCCATAGCGCCCTGTCCGGCGGGAACGGCTGCTTGCATGAACTGACCGCGGGCGCGGACCGTGCGGACGGCGTCGGCGAAGGAGAAGGTATGGGCGGCGACGTGGGCAGAGTACTCGCCGAGGGAGTGGCCGGCGGCGTAGGCGATGGTGAGATTGCGCGCGTCGAGTTCGGGCTGGAGGACGCGGAGGGCGGCGATGGAGACGGTGAGGATGGCGGGCTGGGTGTTTTCGGTGAGCTTGAGGGTGTCTTCGGGGCCGTTGAAGATGATGTCGGATAGGGCGAAGTTGAGGGCGTCGTCAGCTTCTTCGAAGACGGCGCGGGCTTCGGGGTTGGCGTCGTAGAAGGCGCGGCCCATGCCTACGGATTGGGAACCCTGGCCGGGGAAGAGTAGGGCGATGGTGGGTGCTGTGCTCATGGGAATAGTTTAGCGAGTTTGGGTAGGGCAATTTTTGGGGTTGACAATTCATAACCGTTTGGTTATGGTTTTGTGCATGGCGACGGCGGCTGCGAATTCGGTGTTTCGGGCACTTGCGGATCCTACGCGGCGGGCTTTGTTTGAGCGGTTGACGCGGGATGGGGAGCTGACGGTGCATGCGTTGACGGCGCGGGCGGGGGTGTCGCAGCCGGCGGTGTCGAAACATTTGACGGTGCTGAAGCGGGCGCGGCTGGTGAGTGATCGGCGAGCAGGGCGCGAGATGCATTACAGTGCGCAGCCGAAGTCGCTCGCGCCGCTGGTGGATTGGATGGCGTTTTATGGGGTGTTCTGGAGAGAGAAGTTCAGCAGGTTGGAAGATGTTTTGGAGAGGATGGAGCCATGAATCAAAACGGGAGCGAACTTAAGAGCGAAGTCGTGATTGATGCAGGGTCGGGGACGCGGTCGGTGGTGGTTGAGAAGGAGTTTGCGCATCGGCCGGAGAAGGTTTGGCGGGCGCTGACGGAGAGCGATCTGATTGGGCAGTGGCTGATGGAAAATGACTTTCAGCTGGAGGTTGGGCGGCGGTTTCAGTTGAGGTCGCAGCCGGTGCCGGGGTGGGATGGAGTGATCGATTGCGAGGTGTTGCTGGCGGAGCCGTATGAGCGGCTGTCGTATAGCTGGGGCACGATGGGGATGCAGAACGCGGTGGCATGGACGCTGACGCCGACACCGGGCGGGACGTTGCTGCGGATGGAGCAGTCGGGCTTCCGTGAGGACCAGGAGGCGAATTACAAGGGTGCGATGTATGGCTGGCGGAAGTTCATTGGCCAGTTGGAGCGCGTAGTGGAAGAGGTTCGATAGGAGGAGTTATGAAGGCGAGAGAGATTGGGTATTGGGTGTGCACGATTCTTGTGGTGTTCTTTATGCTACCGGGTGGAATTTTCTACTTGATGCGCGCGCCGGCGGCGGTGGAGGGGATGCGGCAGCTGGGCTTCCCACTGTACGTTGTGGTGCTGCTGGGGGTTTGGAAGGTGCTTGGGTCAATTGCGCTGGTGGTGCCGGGGTTTGCTCTGCTGAAGGAGTGGGCATATGCCGGAATATTTTTTGATCTGACGGGAGCGGCGGTTGCGGATGCGGCTACGCGAGGAGCCTGGTGGCATGTGGCGGCGCCGTTGGTGATCCTTGTGATCTTGTATGGGTCGTGGGCGCTGCGGCCGGCTAGCCGTCGGGTGGTAGCCGCGACTGCTTAGCGGCTCGTGAGTATGGCGTTGAGCGCCAGCATGAACGCGAGGACGAGCAAGGCTACGCGTAGGCGGTGGAGGTTGTCCCAGCGGCGGTGGGCCTGTTGCCAGTCGGCGGGGAGAGCGGTGGTGTGGAGCTTGGCGATGCGGTTGTTGATGGGGACGAGGACTGCGAGGGTGAAGAGGATGACGAATGTCCAGAGGCTCGCGGCTGCGGCGAGGGGCGTGAAGGCCGTGGTGTGACGGCGGAGGATGGTTTCCGCGATGAGCAGCAGCAGGCCGAGGGCGTACCAGAATGGCATCACGAAGCCGAGTTGCGTGGCGAAGAGGCTGAGGATGCGTGCCTGGGGCTCGACGTCGAGCTTACGCACGGTGGGGTTGATGAAGGCGGAGACGGCGAACTCGACGCCAATCATGAGGCCGATGGAGAGGATGGCGATGATATCGAGAACTCGCATGAGGGGGATACGCGAGTTGGGCGGAGTGGGTTCGCCTGGTTGTTACTGGATGGGGGTGGTGAGGAGGATCTGCTGGGGAGGGGCGGTGGTGAGGGTGTAGAGGGCGAACTGGCGGGTGGTTTGCGAGCGGAGTTCGAAGAGGAGATTGACGCGGCCGGTAGCGTCGGGGTCGACGGCGTCGATGAGGCGGAGCCAGGGGGTGCGGTCGAGGTGGGCGGCGTCGGTGATGGAGAAGAGGATGAGGTGGAGTTGGCCTGCTGCGCTGGGTGCAGCGGATGCATCGGGTTGGGCGATGAGGGTCAGGTAGACGGGACCGCCGGTGGTGAGGGGAGATTCGGCGGTGAGGATGTAGGTGGGGGTGGTGGTGTCGGTGAGGGTGTAGGCGAGGAGTTGGGCGTTGGTGATCGTGATGGGTGGTGATGGCTGGGTCTGGACCCGGGTCCGAGAGTCCGGACCCGGGGCACCCACTTTTGTGGTGGCAGCGGGCTTGGGAGCGTCTGCGGGGGTTAGGTGATTGAAGGCGATGTAGTGGGTTAGGGGGGGGCGGGCGAGAGATTCGAGGGCGTGGACGGTTTGGTTGCGGATGGAGGGGGAGGGCCAGCGGTAGGCGAAGGTTTCGGGGGCGCGGTTGGCCGCGTCCGAGACGGCCGCGGCCTGGTGGAGATCGGGCGGCAGGGTGGTTAGCTCGGGGGTGGTTGCAGGTGCCGCGGGCGCGCTGGATTGAAGGATGGGGCGATCGGGGTCGTCGAGGATGGGCGTGGCGGGTGCGGTTACGTAGGCTTGTTGCTTGGTTTTCTTTTGATGTTTGGGAGGTGCCGGTGCGCTGGTGTCGGCTTCGGCGGGGAGGGTGAGTTGCGTGGTGGGAGGCGTCGGGGTGGTGGCGGCTGTTGCCTCGGAGGGAGTGAGGAGGCGTCCGTAGGCTGCCCATGAAAGTGCGGAGGCGGTGGGGTTGGTGTGGGCGGATTGGATGTTGAGGGCTCCGATGGTTGCCACCCCAGCAGGCAAAGAACGCCCGTCGGGGACCCCGGTTGCCACCCCAGCGGGCAAAGGACGCTCGCCGGGGACCCCGGTTTGGCCGGCGTGCTGGAGGAGGTAGAGGGTGCCGGGTTGGAGGGCGAAGGGGATGGGTTGCGCGAGATAGGCGCCGGCGTCTTCGAGATGGCCGTTGATGAAGAGAGAGACAGGGATGAGGCGTGCGGCGGTGGGGTGGGCGAGGGGGCCGGTCCACTCGTATACGGCTATGGCGCGGGTGACCTGGGTAGTGGGGGAGGGGTGATCGGTTTGGGCGTGGATGGGCGTGAGCCGGAGCGCGAAGAGAAGGACGAGGCCGCCGATGAAGGGCCGGAGGTGCATGCTTGCGATGTTAGTCGAGGTGGATGCGAGGAATTTAATGGGAATCGCGATGACTACGTTCTGTTGAATGTCCGGAGTGGCACTCGCACGGACGGTATAGTGACGAGATAATAGGACAACGAGCTCTCCATGGGATGGTGATGACGCAAATTGAGAGGGAGAGCCGTAGCTGACGATGAATGGTGCTGACCGAGTCGTAGAGCCGAGCACGATTCCTGCCGGGGAGGCTGAAGCCGCGGCGAACGCGGAGCCGCTGCAGGTGGCAGCGCCTGTGCTGCGCGCCGGGGTAGCGCTTTGCGTGGACCTGGATGGCACGCTGGTGAAGTCGGATACGCTGCTGGATACGGTGCTGGTGGTCGCGCGGCAACGGCCCAGGGAGCTGGTTCATATCCCGGGATGGATTGCGCAAGGGCGGGCGGCGTTCAAGCGACACCTGACGAAGTTGGTGGCGTTGGATGTGGAGTTTCTGCCCTATAACCGGCCGCTGCTGGAGTATTTGCGGCAGCAGTATGGTGAGGGGCGGGAGATTTATTTGGCGACCGCCGCTGATCGCGAATTGGCGGAGCGGATTGCGGCGCACCTGGGGATCTTTGCAGGGGTGTTGGCGTCGGATGGTGCGACGAATCTGGCCGGCGGGAACAAGCTGGCGGCGTTTCGCGCGAAGTTTGGGGAGGATTTCTGCTACATCGGGAATGCGCGGCCGGATGTGGAGCTGCTGGCGGCGTGCGTGTCGCCGATGGTGGCGAATCCGGACCGAGCGCTGCGTGCGGGGATGAAGCGCACGGGGACGGTGGCGGTGGCGCGGTTTGAGGATCGCGGGCCGGCGCTGCGGAGCTGGCTGAAGGCGATTCGGCTGCACCAGTGGGCGAAGAATGCGCTGCTGTTTGTGCCGCTGCTGTTGGCGCACCAGTGGCATCTGCGGACGTTTGGCGGGGCGATTACGGCGTTCTTCAGCTTTGGGATGTGCGCGTCGGCGACGTACATCCTTAATGACCTGCTGGATCTGGAGGCGGATCGGCGGCATCCGCGGAAACGGCGCAGACCGTTTGCGGCGGGAGATTTGTCGGCGATTGCGGGCGTGGTGGTGGTGGGTTGGCTGATGCTGGGCGCGCTGGCGCTGGCGTTGGCGGTGCCGCACGTCTTCAACGCGCTGCCAGGTACGGCGGTGCTGGCGAATCCTTACAGCTTCCTGGGATGGCTGGTGCTTTATACCGTGGTGACGCTTTCGTACTCGCTGTATTTGAAGCGGAAGCTGCTGCTGGATGTGTTTGTGCTGAGCGCGCTGTACACGGTGCGGATTATGGCGGGGAGTGCGGCGACGGGGATTCCAATGTCGCCGTGGCTGGCGGGGTTCGGCGTGTTCTTCTTCCTGTCGCTGGCGTTTGTGAAGCGGTTCAGCGAGTTGGAGGGACTGCGGGAGCGCGGTGCGTCGGTGAGCAATGGGCGGGGGTACTTTGTGAGCGACCTGGAGCAACTGCGCGCGCTGGGCACAGGCGCGATGTATGCGGCGGTCGTGGTGCTGTCGATCTATATCAACAACCCGGAGACGAATTTTCTTTATGCGCATCCGGTGCGATTGTGGGTGGTGGTGCCGGTGCTGCTGCTGTGGTTGAGCCAGGTGTGGATGTTGGCTAGTCGCGGAGAGATGCATGATGACCCGGTGGTGTTTGCGATTACGGATAAGCGGAGTTTGTTGCTTGGGGTGTTGATGGCGGCTGTGATTTTGTGGGCGCTCTAGCGAGGCGCCTCAGTTGACATCAACTTCGCTTACGGCAGACCGAGTGCGGTAGCATGACAGGCATGACGCCCCACGATGACTGGGAGAACTTTGGGATCTGGTCCGCCTCGAAACTAGCTAAGGTCGAGAAGTTACTGGCATCGCTGGGTGCCAGGACAGAAGTTTACCCAGATTCGCTTTCCGAGGACCGGTTGAAAAATTGGAAGGCCTGGGATGCCGACTCTCCAGAACCAAACAAATGTTTCCATCTCTACATCCACCGAAATGATCTGGCCAAAGTTGGCGATAAGATCGTATTGATGTTCCCGGAGCGCAAGTTCTGACCCTCGTTATTTCAAACTGCGGAAATACTGCTTTGGACGGGTGGTTTAGGGTGGGGGGCCGCGGTCATTTATCCTTAAGCTTCGACATCATGAGTGCAGCGATTCCAGAACTGAAGCAGTTTGATGAGGCGGAGCTTGACCGCGTGTTTGCGGAGCTCGAGCGAGAGGTGGCGGCGCAGGCGCGCGCGCTGACCAGCGATGAGGCCATGGAGGCGTTTCGGCTGGAGTGGCTGGGGCGCAAGCAGGGACGGCTGGGGCTGCTGAGCGCCGCGTGGCTGAAGTCGGCGCCGGTGGAGGCAAAGAAGCTGCTGGGGGTTCGGTTCAACAAGCTGAAGGCGCAGATTGAAGAGGCGCGGGCGGGTAGCCAGGGGGCGGGGGTAAAGGCGGCGGGGACTGGGCTGGATGTGACGCTGCCGGGGGCGGCGCAGAGGGTGGGGGCGGAACATCCGCTGGTGAAGACGATGGCGGAGATTGTCAGCGTGTTTCAGCGGATGGGGTATTCGGTTGGGTTGGGGCCGGAGGTGGAGACGGATTTTTATAATTTCGAGGCGCTGAACTTTCCGCCGAATCATCCGGCGCGGGATACGCAGGACACGCTGGTGGTGGCGGGGCAGGAGGGGAAGCCGCTGCGTGAGCGGTTGCTGATGCGGACGCATACGTCGCCGGTGCAGATACGGTCGATGCTGGAGCAGGCGCCGCCGCTGCGGCTGGTGATTCCGGGCAAGGTGCATAGGAACGATGCCGCCGATGCGACGCACTCGCCGGTGTTTCACCAGGTGGAGGGGTTGTGCGTCGATACGAATATTACGTTCAGCGATCTTAAGGGGACGCTGGATTTTGCGATGAAGGCGTTCTTCGGGTCGGCGGTGAAGACGAGATTTTTTCCGAGCTTTTTCCCGTTTACGGAGCCTAGCGCGGATGTGCAGATCTCGTGTATTTTCTGCGGTGGCAAGGGGTGTCGGAAGTGTAAGCACTCGGGATGGATTGAGTTGCTGGGGTGCGGGATGGTGGATCCGGCGGTGTTCGCGTCGGTGAATCAGCGGCGGGTGGAGATGGGGCGCGAGCCGGTGTATGACACGCGGAAGGTGAGCGGGTTTGCGTTTGGGATGGGCGTGGATCGGATCGCGATGATGAAGTATGGGATCAGCGATATTGGGCTGTTGTACTCGGGGGATATGAGGTTTCTGGAGCAGTTTGCTTAGAGCGCGAAGTTTGTTGAGCTGATGGAGCAGGTGGTTGGTATGCTCGTTGGCACGATGAAAAATTTTGGCTCTGCACTGATCCTCTTTCTTGCAAGTGGCTTGGCTTGTGCGCAGGCGCATCCGCGGGATGGCGAGATTCATGATGCCGATACGCTGCGCTGGTGGCATACGACTGAGGCGCTGTCGAATGACGCGATGGAGGGGCGAGATACGGGGTCGGCGGCGTATCAGCGCGCGGCGGACTATGTGGCGAAGCGGTTCAAGGCTGCGGGGTTGCTGCCGGCGGGGGATGATGGCACGTACTTCCAGATGGTGCCGATGCATGAGATGCAGGTCGAGCCCGCGGGGACTAGCTTTGTGGTGGAGCGGCCGGGGGGAAAGTTGAGGCTGGAGTTTTTGCAGGAGATCACGGTGGCGGCTTCCGAGACGGCGCTGCCTGAGGGTGCGGGGGCGTTGGCGTTTCGCGGATACTGCGGCAAGGATGCGATGACCGACGTCGCAGGAAAAATTGTGGTGTGCTTTGGGACGCAGCGGGCGGGGCTGCCGAGTGGTGGGGAGCGGGCGGCGAACGCGAAGGCGGC
>Ga0302313_10000282_pt1 | contig 47666 bp, 46 predicted proteins | sample III_Palsa_N2_2_FD_200454 | JGI IMG/M metagenome (GOLD analysis project Ga0302313, IMG submission 200454) | Peat permafrost microbial communities from Stordalen Mire near Abisko, Sweden - III_Palsa_N2_2 | ecosystem: Environmental > Terrestrial > Soil > Palsa > Peat permafrost | place: Sweden...
GGATAAGTGCGGCCGTAAGCGCAAACGGTGACAAGCCAGTGGGACCGCAGAGCCTGCCAGGCGACAATCTGCCGCCTTTCAACATGCTTGACGCCAATGGCAATCTGATACCTGCGCCGCCGCCGCCTCCAGGTGGCTACCATAAGGGCGGCCACGAGCCGCCGGAGTCCACGGCTGTCGGACCTACGCTTGAAATGGCTATAGCAGCGGCGCGTGCGGCAGTGAAGAACTGTACCTCCAGGGGCTATTTCGGTGCAGCGACTGTTGTTGATTCCGTGGGCGAGGCACGAGCCATGCTCAGCGCTGATGGCTCCGATGGTAGTCACGTCTTTGTTGCGCAGCGAAAGGCAATCACTGCCTTAGAGTTCAAAATGCCCAGCGCAGATGTGCGGGACGCCATTGCTAAGGACAAATCGCTACTCGCGCGTGTCAAGCCCAATATGTTCGTGCAATTTGGGGCCTTCCCAATTACCGCCGGTGGCAAGGTTATCGGAGCCATTGGCTATAGCGGCGGCGATGATGTGGCATGCGCTAAGGCCGGGTGGACGGAAATTCAGAAGATGCTGAATTAGGTCGTCCTTCACTAGAATCAAGAACGTGAAGCCAAATGTGCCGAAACAGAGTTCAGAATAATCAACCTACCCAGGCGGTGCGGTGTGACTTAGTGCGAGTGCGTGAAGCGCATGGGATTCGCAATGCTTTTTATTTGGAGCGCTCGTTGAAGGGCCACACGTCCATGAGAACTCTGCATCGTTGGACAATGACTGTCATCGCCGTGCTGTTTGTCTATGTGGCCGGCACAGGCATTACTATTCAGCTTATTGACCTGAAGTCGCTCTATCAACGTGCGCCGGCCTCAGACCCCAACATGCAGTCAATCCGGGAGGGCATCATGGGGCCGCCAGGATTTTCGGTGATCAGCACGGCGGACTACGCTGCAACCAGACTTCCGGCGAATGTGGATCCGATGAAACTTCTGGCAACTGTTCAGACATCTGCGCGCCGCGCTGTTCCGTCGGAGGCATTCAGTTGGCTTGAACTGCGGATGGACGGCAATACACCGGTGGGAATTGTCGCCGTGGCTGGATCGTACGCACGTCGTCTTGAGTTCAATGCCCTGACCGGCGAGGCGATAGGCGGCCCCAAGATTGAATCGCCTTTTGCTATGTTCGGCCGTGGCCCACCCTCCGCCCATGATCTAGTAAAGGGATTCCATCGAGGTGACGTCATTGGCCAGGTCGGCGCGTGGATTAGCTTTCTCGTGGGATTGTCGCTGTTTGTCATGGTCATGAGCGGCCTCTCGCTCTACTTCAGTATGCTATCCAAGCGGCAAAAAAGCGGTCGCCCCGCCTGGTTCTGGAGGTGATCATGCGGCGTCTGCATCGCTGGCTTTCCATTGTCGCCGCCGTGTTTGTCCTGTATGTGGCGTTGACCGGGATGATCATGGCATTTGACAGTGTGTGGACCACCACTTACATGGCAACGCACGGACTAGTACCGGCGAGCGGTGGCAACGGCCCTCCAGCGGCGCTTCTCAAGATGTTCGCTAACGATGGCACCGTGTCGGACCCGGATCTGGCACCGATGTTGCGAACGACGCTTGTGGCCGCGCGTCAGGGGGCTTCCGACATACCACCGCCGAGGGTCATCAGGCTGCGAACCTATGGTGGGATGCCGCAAGGAGTAGTTGTGACGGGCGATGAGGTTGCCGAGCAACTCGTGTTCAACGCCCGGACGGGTAAGGCAGCCAGCCTGTACGAATACGGTTATCCGAAGACTCCGATGCCATTCGAGTGGAATGCTCACGAAACCTGGAAACGCTTGCATCGTGGAGATTATTTTGGTTTGGCAGGTCGCTGGATGGACTTGATGACCGGCCTAGCGATCCTGTTTCTTGCGATCTCCGGCATCGCGATGTACCTGCAGCTCTACAGTGCGAGGAGCAGGGCGGGCCGTCGAGCACTGTTCTGGAAGTGAATTCCCCAAATGGCCATGGATAGCAGGACATTGCTTTGCCCGCGAGCCAGGCATAAAGAGCCGCGGCCGGAGCGGCTCTTTCCAGAATTTCTCGCAAGCGGCCTCGGAGTTCAGACATGCGTTCAGTTCACCGCAATATCGCCTTCCTCGTTTCAGTCTTTGCTCTCTATCTTGGAATCACGGGCACGCTGATTCAGATTACTGACTTGCACACGTTATGGACGCACGCTCCGGCTACGGATCCGAACCTTCAGGCGATCCGCGAGAGTATCAATGGTCCCCCCAATTACCAGGTCATTGCAGACACGGATTATTCGGCGGCCGAGCTTCCGGCCGGGTTTGGTTTCGAGCACGCATTGGCTTCAGGGCTGCGGTCGGCCACGAACATGCTCGGATCAACACCGGTGCGTTACATTGAAGTGCGGATGGCCGGGAATCGGCCGGTGATCCAGGTGCGTTTCCCGAGCCGCCTGCTGGCATTTGACGCCGTCAGTGGCGAGGAACTGCCGGATCTTGCAAGATCGCATCTGGATCCTACGCCACCCCAGTCACAGGGTGTTCCCTCCATTCGGACCACGATCAAAGGGTTACATCGCATGACGGCCTTCGGGGACCGGGCGCTGTATGTCAATGTGACTGTCGGCGTGGGCCTTTGCACGCTGATCTTCACTGGTCTTGTGATGTATTTCCGACTTCTGAGCGCCCGGATCCGCTTCCGCGGCCCCAGCCCCTTATGGTACGCGGGCGGCTGGTGGCGAACGCTTCATCGCGGCGTCGCCGTCATCGCTGCTCTGTTTGTAGTCCTGGCCACGCTGAGCGGTTTCATGCTGGCCATTGACAGCCTTGGGCACGGATTGTTTATGGCCAATCTAAAGGCCGGCAGCGGGCCACCGAGGACACGCTTCGCCGACGTGTCGTCGCCACTGACGAACGCGGAACTGCCCGCCATGCTCAGAACGACCATGGCCGCTTTTCGGGCCGGTGAGCCCGTATCGCCGATCAAGGTAATTCGACTGCGTTATTTCGCGGGTATGCCGCAGGGCATTATCGTCTCGGGAAATCAGGATGTGCGGCAGCTGGTCTACAACGCCGCTAGCGGCCGTCGAGTCAGCATGACTGAGCCCGGCTATCCTGCCACGGGCCAACCTTTCGGCTGGCAGGAGCACCAACTGATGAAGCAAATTCATCGGGGCGACTGGTTGGGATTGCCAGGGCGCGGAATGGATCTCATCGCCGGCCTGTCCCTGGTATTCCTTTCGGCCTCTGGCATCGCCATGTACCTGGATCTATGGGTACGGCGGCGACGCGGCGGTCGTGCCGGACTCTTGTGGGCCTGACAGATGTCTTTCGACGCAGATTCGCGATTAGGAAGTATCAACATTCGCTCCATGGAGACGCCGTGACAAGCTTAAGGGATCGTGCTGCGCCTTCGATTGAAAGCAATGGCGTGCTCAGTAGTGCCGAACCTTTACCATCGCTGAGTCGACGCGAGCTATTGGTCGGCACTGCCGCTACGGGCGCAGTCTTGGTGGCCGGGCTTGCGGAGGGCTTTTCTGCCCTGGTAGCCGCTCAGCGCGAGATCTGTTTTGACAACGGCTGGCGTTTTCATCGAGGCACCTTGGAGGGTGCAGAGGAAGCAGCGTACGACGATAGTGCGTGGCGCCCAGTAGATCTCCCTCACGACTGGAGTATCGAAGATCTGCAGAACGCCGAGTCGGATGATGGCGTCGCATCGATTGAACCGGCCTCTTGGGCCACACCTACTGCGCCCGAATTGATCGGTCCCTTTGACAAGGCGATCGGCGACCGCTCGCAGGGCTACCTTGTTGGCGGGGAGGGCTGGTATCGCAAACATTTCATTCTGGAGCGTAGCCGCCGCCACCAGGAGGTCGAGCTCCGACTAGATGGCGTGTTTCAGAACGCCGATGTGTGGTTGAACGGGGAGCATATCGCTTATCATCCCTATGGCTATACGCCTGCGTTGCTCAGCCTGACTGCACGTGCCCAACCGGGTGGGAATGTAGTGGCGGTGCGCGTGCGAAACATTGGGGCGACCAGTCGGTGGTACCCGGGTAGCGGAATCTACCGGCACACATGGCTCACGATTACCGGCGCCGTCCGCGTACCCACTTTCGGCGTGCGCATCTCTACCCCGGAGATCACGACGGCACTTGCCAGGGTGCGCATCGAAGTCGTCGCCGAAAACACAGGCGTTACCGAGGCTTCGGCTGCCGTGAATGTGACCCTGATCGGCGCAGACGGCCGTGCCGTGGCACACGGTGCTGCCGCCGCTGCGCCCCTGCCCGCAGGCACGCGCTCGACTTATGTCGTTTCCCTGGATCTAGCGGAACCGTTCCTTTGGTCGCCTACTAGTCCGCATCTGTATTCCGCAAGAATCGAACTGGTCCAGGGGCAGGATCTCATTGACTGGGTCGCGCAGCCGTTTGGAGTGCGCTCGATATCCTTCGACGCCCGGGGCTTTTTGCTCAACGGAAGGGCGCTAAAGATGCGGGGTGGCTGCGTACACAGCCAGCACGGCGCCTTGGGCGCCGCCTCGTTCGATGCGGCTGAGGAGCGCCGTGTTCGCATTCTAAAGGAGCGGGGCTTCAACGCGGTGCGCACCGCGCACAATCCACCTTCGCCGGCTTTCCTGGATGCCTGTGACCGCCTCGGCCTGCTCGTTTATGCAGAGGCCTTCGATATGTGGGACGAGGCCAAGCGCCCGGATGACTACCATCTGTCCTTTGCAGGGTGGTACAAATCCGATCTTGACGTCTTCATTGCACGGGACCGCAATCACCCCAGCATTGTTATCTGGTCCACCGGCAATGAAATTATGAAACCCAATGGGCGGGCACCGGAGCTCGCCGAGAGAATTCGTTTGCTCGATCCAAGTCGGCCGGTTACGCAGAGCTCAGCCATGGGAATGGCGGACCTGATTGAACCGATCACGATCGGTACTATGTGGAAGTACCTGGATATCGGGGATTTCCATTACCAGCTGGCGTACGAGGAACTACACAAGGCCCAACCCAGCAAAGCCATGATTCAGTCGGAAAGCTGGGTCGCCAACTGCTACGACAACTGGAAAGCGGTCGAGGACAACGACTGTGCCGCTGGCGATTTCGTCTGGACCGCCTGGGACTATCTTGGCGAGACGGGCGTGGGCGCTGCCCGGGTGCTTGATATCGGCGCCCCGCCGCTGACGCTCAAGGATCCGTTCCCTCATGTGGAGTATCCGTGGTTTCAGAGCTACTGCGGTGATATAGACCTCATCGGGCAGCCAAAGCCACAGAACTTATATCGGCGCGTCGTCTGTGGCGACCGTCCGCTGGAGATCGTCGTTGAGCGCCCGGCGCCTGAGGGCATGGAGCAGCGCGCGCATATGTGGAGTTGGTTCGATGAATTGAAAAGCTGGACCTGGGATGTCAGGACCGGTCACATCATGAAGGTCAAGATCTATACCAGCGGCGACGAAGTGCTGGTGACGCTCAATGGCAACACGGTCGGCTCCAGGCGCTTAACGGAAGCGGATAAACGTATCGCGGCCTTCGACGTTCCCTACCATCCTGGAGTACTCACCGCGGTCGCGCGCAGTGCGGGGCGGGAGATTGCCAGTCAAACGATTGAGACCGTGGGTGCGGTCAGCGGACTGCGTCTTAGGGCCGATCCAGAACCACTGGTCGCGGACCGGGGCAGCGTGGCTCACGTATTGGTCGAGGTGATGGATGCGAAAGGACGGACCGTTCCGGACGCCGTGGTGCGCGTTCATTTTGAGGTCTCCGGGAATGCCCGGATCGCGGCCGTTGGCAACGCCAATCCCAGAAACGTGGACAGCTTTCGGCGCCACTGGCGCTATACCTACCATGGCCAGGCGCAAGTGGTGCTGCGATCCACCGGAAAGGCGGGCATGGTCCGACTACGCGCGCAAGCGTTGGGGTTGCAGCCAGCCGAGCTCAGCATCGGCGTTGCCAGAATGTTCTGGTCTTCTGCTCGGTCGTCATAAGGGCATTACCGGGTGTGTTCCGCTGCGGATGCACCCGGCGAATTGGCAATCATTGGAGTCAGATAGCGTGCCTCATAGAAAGAGCTTTTGGATAGCCGGCCTCGCGGCGCTCGCATGGATAACGGGTGCGCTACCCGCGAATGCTCAAGCATCATGGATCGGAACATGGGAGACCAGCCCGGCAGGGTTGCCCACTGTCACGACGATCGGGGGCACGGCGATTCCTTCTTCGAAAACGGTCAAGGTTACCGTTCGATACCGACTGCGCATTGCCCAGGGTGGTAGTCAGCTTCGCCTCAGGTTTTCTAATGAATATGGCGATACGTCCCTGGTTCTGCACGCCGTCAGCGTCGGAGTTGCTGAAGAGGGTCTCAACGCTGTATCGCACTCCCTGAAAAGGGTGGCCTTTGGGGGGCGTAGTGGCATCACCGTGCCTCCCGGCGCTCCAGCACTCCGCGACCCGGTCCACATGCGGGTCAAGGCGTTAGGCGACCTGGTTGTGAGCGCCTACGCTCCTGACGGAATCTAGGCATTCGACTGCACTGTCTACGATTCTGTCACGGAGCAAGGGTCTCGGAGAGTTCTGATGGGACTCTTGCGGAACACCTATCAGTATGACAAGCAAGGAGCAATCGCACATGCTGAGCAGGACTAGATTGATCGTTACTATCGCCAGCGAGGCGGCTCTGGGGTTACTGGCCGCATTTGGCGCAGCGCATGCCTCGGTCTCCGCGGCGGCGAGCAACGCAGGGACTGACTGCCCTGAAGCGCGCACACCGTATTCGTCCAGGACCATGCTTATGGATCTGTTGATCAATCCGGCGACGCGGAGCGTCCTTGATCATGATCTGCCGGATCTGCTGACCGGTCTCCCGGAGCTGATCACCAGCACCGCACCGCCCTCGTTCTCTGCAATCTTCGATGTGTCTTCTGTTGCCAACTTCAAGAAGACGCCTCTGACGGCTGCAACGATCGCTGGACTAGATGCCCATTTGTCGGCCGTCCCGGTAACCCAAGCTGCTGCACTGGCGCGTTGCGCGCGTTACGATGAGGGTCCCTCCAGGCTGCCTGCTGCGGTCCGCAACCCGTCGGTGCTCGTGTTCTCAAAGGTCAATGGATATCGGGACGTGGATGCCTTGAATGCGGGTGCCAAAGCCTTGCGGATGATCGGGGCCGCCAGGGGGTGGACAATGGTATTTACTGAGAACGGCGCCGCGATGAACGACACTGACCTCAGTCACTTCAATGTCGTGGTGTGGAATAATGTGAGTGGCGACGTGTTAACGATTGCACAACGTGACGCGTTTCGTCGCTACATTGAGCACGGCGGTGGCTTTGCTGCATTCCATGGTTCCGGCGGAGATCCGATCTATGACTGGGACTGGTATGCCGACACGCTAATTGGCGCTCGATTCATTGGACATCCGCGATCGCCCCACTTTCAGGCTGCGGTGGTCATTGTAGAGAACCCTGAGGATTGGGTGACCCGCGGATTGCCCCCAACGTGGACCATGACGGAGGAATGGTATTCCTTCAAGGCCAGTCCTCGGCTCACAGGAGCCCACGTCCTGGCCAGGCTGGACGAGAGCAGCTATGACCCGACGAACGGAGACACGGATCTTCATATGGGAGATCACCCCATTGCCTGGACCAGGTGCGTGGGTGACGGACGTTCATTTTACACCGCGATTGGACATCGGCCGGAGAACTACAGTGAGCCCCACGTGAAACTTCTATTGGAGCGGGGGATAGCCTGGGCGGCAGGCCAGGGTCCAACAAGGTGCCTCAACGGAAAGGAGATCCAGCGTCCACGTGGCGGCCGCTCGTCGTAAGTTGATGAGGCGATCCACGGCCCCATCTGCGGAGACTAGGGACCGCAGGTGCGCGACGCATCGCCGTCGGTGCCAGTTGCATACGTTATCACTGCATCGAGGAATTCGCACTGCATGTACAAGCGACAAAGCTATTGGGGTAAATGGGCTGCCGTCCTGTGGGGGCTCATGGGAATGTCGGCTCACACCGGCGAGCTGCAGGTCGGTGTGGGCAAGGCCTCGGTGACGCCTAGCGCAGCGGATTTTCCGTACGCTCCCTCTGATACACCCAGCCTGAATACCGGCCCAGGGGAGCGCAGCTTCGTCGGGGCACACGATGAGATCTATGCTCGGGCGCTGGTGATCGGCGATGGTTCACGGCGCGTGGCCCTGGTTATGCTAGAGGTGACCGCGGTCCCGATGGCCAGCGAGTTGACGAGGGCCGTAGCGCAGCAGCTCGGCGTCCCTGAATCCAACGTGATGGTAGCGGCGACACACACGCATAGTGTGCCCCTGTTCAGTTACTCCGGTGGGGAACCCAACGCCCGTGAGGCCCGGGAAATTGACCGGCTGAAGCAAGGCGCTCTCGCAGCGGTGCGACAGGCTGGCGCAGATCTGAAGCCAGCGCGGGTTGCCTTTGGTCGTGGCCAGGGCTGGATCAACGTAAACAACGGTGAGCAGAGCGGTTCCGAGGCCGGATACGACCCACAGGGTCCCTCGGACAAATCCCTCGATATTGTACGATTCACCACACCCGAAGGGGTCCCCATTGCTTTGCTCGTGAATTACGCCTCCCATGCAGAGGTCATGTTCCGCAGCGTCACGAAGGAAGACGGCTACGAGGTCAGCGGGGATTTGCCCGGCGCCGTCTCGCGCCTCCTGGAAGCGCTGCCCGGAGGCGCACCCCTCGTACTCTTTACCAGTGCCGCCGAGGCTGACCAGCTGACGCAGTTCAAATCCCTGCAAATTGCCGGGAGGCTGCCTGCCGCGGATGAGGGTGCGGCCGGTTGGGCCCTGCTGAATGTGCAGGCGCGAAGGCTTGCCGGATCGGTCATGGATGTGGTTGGCTCCCTGCCGTCCGGAGATACGCAGGCCCGCGTTATCGCTGCAGTGGGATCCGTGAACTGCCCGGGCGAACAGCTGCACCTCGACCCCCAAACGGGCCGGGCCCTCGTCGAAGACCGTCCTTCGGTTACCATTCCGCTCGCCATCATCCGGATCAACGACATCGTGCTCGCGGGAGTCGGCGGGGACGTTGCCAGCGAAATCGGGCAGCATTTCAAGACCTCATCGCCTCTCGCCCAGTCGACGATGATCAGTATGGCCGGCTCTTCCGTGGGCTACATTCTTGCAGATACTAGTTATCTGCATCCGGGCCACGGCCTCACCAAATCGCCCCTGAAGGCACACTGTGCAGAACGCTCAATCATCGCCGGACTGGTGCAGCTGATCACCGGCAAGCGGTAAGCGCGGCTTCGTTATTTCCCTTCCATGAGCAAGATAGTGGGCCAGGAGTTTCTCTGACACCCAGCTTAGCCACCACACTGCGTAGGATCATGTCGACTGTTACGAGTTCGAGCGTGCCGGCCTCGACCTTGGAGAAATCCAGAACGTCGTTGATCACACGTGAGAGCGCGAGAGCGCGCGAACTGCGGCGGATGGTTTGCGCACAGTCGCGCCTCAGGGTGTCAAGCGGGGTGTCGAGCAGCAACTCCGTCTTGCCCATGATGCCACTCATCGGCGTGCGGATCTCATGACTCAAGAAAGCCGCACGTTAGTCACCGGCGGCAGCTATTGGGCACGAAGGTCGAGCGCCTCCTCGGTGAGCTTCGACTGGGTAATTTCCTTATTCGTACCCCAGACGCCCGCGATATCGCCGCGCTCGTCATGGAGCGGCATCGCGACATTGAGTGACGACGTCACGTGGCCATCGGGCCGCTCGTGTTTGACGATGCGATCATTCACCGGCTTTCCGGTCAGAGATTGTCGTGTTCTGCCACGCGAAAGGAGCAGGCGCGCTCCGCCTCGAAGGAGTCAACGTCGGTGCGCCCGATCACCTGCTCCGTGCGACATCCCAAGGATTGCGCCAGCGAATCGCTCACCCATACAAAGATGCAAATCAACTTACCCCTTTCGGCATCTATCGTCATCTATCGCCCCCAAGCGGAAGTTTTTGGCGGTAGTTCTGACGGTAAGTTAGGCGTACCCTGACAAAAAAGTCTATTAGTGTCAGGTGCTTATGAGTGCCCGAGACAATTGAGTGGGAGTGACCGGACCAAGGCGCTTCTCTAGTTTGGCACGGTCGGCAGAGATGGGGAACCCAGGGTTTGTGGGCAAAACTGGCAAAAGACGGCCGTCGCGATGACCTCCTCGAGCGGCCCGGCGTTCTTGCCGGTGGCGGTTACGGCGCCGGGACGCACTGCGCCGTTGGAGCGCCCGATCCGCGTGCAGGTGCGCAGGAGGGGTGTTCGGGTCACGATCGAGTGGCCGACCATGGCGGCGGATCATTGCGCCGCATGGCTCAAGGAGATGCTGGGTTGATCCGGATCGATGAGGTATGGATGGCGGTGGAACCGCTGGACATGCGAGCCGGGACGGACACGGCGCTGGCGCGGGTCGTGAGTGTGTTCGGTTATGCACGTGCTCATCATGCATACCTCTTTGCCAACAAGCGTGCGAATCGGATGAAGGTGCTGGTGCACGATGGATTTGGGATCTGGCTGTGCGCGAGGCGACTGCACCGGGGGCGTTTTGTGTGGGGACAGACTCATCGGGGTACAAAGCTCACCCTGAGCATGGAGCAGCTGAACGCGCTGGTGGTGGGTCTGCCGTGGCACCAGGTGAGTGAGCTCGCCGTGATCCGCGTGATCTGAGAAGTGCTTTAAAACAAGTACTTTCATGCACATCTGATCGCGCAGTGCGTTATAATAACGGCCCATGGAAAAGCCCGATGTCGCGGCGATGGATGTTGAGGAACTGATGCAGTTCACAGCGTCCTTGCTGGTGACGGTGGAGCAGAAGAACAAAGAGATCCATTGGAAGGATCTGAAGATCTCGCAACTCACCCACGAAATGGCAGTCTTGAAGCGCTGGCGCTTCGGACGCGGTGCTGAGGAATTTACGGGGCTGCAGAGAAGTCTGCTCGAGGAGTCGATCGATGAGGATCTGGGAGCCCTGGAGACCGAACTGACGCAGCTTGAGGAGACTCCCAAGCCCCGCAAGCACCCGGTGCGCTCCCACCTGCCGCTGAATCTGCCGCGGCTAGAGGTCAGGCACGAGCCGGACTCGACGCTGTGCGGGTGCGGCTGTCAGATGAAACGGATCGGGGAGGATATCGCCGAGAAGCTCGACTATGTTCCCGGGACCTTCCAGATCGAGCGGCATGTGCGCGGCAAGTGGGTGTGCAGTACGTGCGAAACGATCGTTCAGGCACCCGTCGCCCCGCACGTGATCGATAAGGGCATCCCGACGGCGGGGCTGTTGGCGCAGGTCCTGGTGGCCAAATATGCTGACCATCTTCCCCTCTACCGCCAGGAGGAGATCTACACCCGCTCCGGGGTACCGATCGCGCGCTCAACGATGGCTGAGTGGGTGGGTGCCTGCGGGGTAAAACTGCAGCCTCTGGGTGATGGGCTGAAAACACTGCTGCTGAAGCGTGCGGTGCTGCATGCGGATGAGACGCCGATGCCGAACTTAAGGCCGGGGTTGAAGAAAACGCATCGCAGCTACCTGTGGGCGTACGGGACTACCCCCTATGATCCGGATCCGATCGTGATCTACGATTTTGCCGTCGGTCGATCCGGAGAACATGCACGAGCGTTCATGGGAGCGTGGCGCGGGAAGCTCGTCTGCGATGACTTCAGTGGTTATAAGGCGCTGTTCGAGGGCGAACAGCCGGCCACTGAGGTGGGTTGCATGGCCCATGCCCGCCGCAAGTTCTATGAGCTGTTCTCGAAACATCAAAGCCAGATCGCCGGGGAAGCACTGGAATATTACGGCGCGCTCTACGATGTGGAGCGCAAGGGGCAGGAACTGGGCCTTGACGCCGAGGGCCGCAGAATGCTGCGGCAAGCACAGGCCGTAGCGGTCTCGCAAAAGTTGCACGCTTGGCTCACCCGGCGTCTGGCCGAAGTGGCGCCGGGCTCGGCGACCGAAAAGGCGATCCGATACAGTCTTGGTCGCTGGACCGCTCTGATCCGTTACCTCGACGACGGAGATCTGCCCATAGATAATAACTGGCTGGAAAACCGAATCCGTCCGATCGCTCTGGGCAGGAACAACTGGCTTTTTGCTGGCTCCGACCGTGCAGGCCGCCGCGCAGCTGTGGTGATGAGTCTGATCCAAACGGCCCGCCTCCACGGCCTGGATCCCTATGCTTACCTGCGGGATGTCCTGGAGCGCTTACCGTTAACCCCTCACAGCCAGATCGGCGAGTTGCTCCCGGGCCCCTGGAAACTCGGCCGGCAGACGACGCACTGAGCGTCTGCGCGGCGACATGGGCTGAGGAGCCAAAACAGTTACGATGAAATGATGAAAGAGAGCAACACGGGCGAGCCCGGCCCCCTGCACAAAACCCCGGCAGACCTGCGCATAGTGCTCAGCTCGGAAGCGAAGACGCAGGCGGCTTGGAGAAGTCTGACGCCGCTGGCGCGGAATGAATGGATTTGTTGGGTTACCTCAGCCAAACAAGAAGCAACGCGAAGCCGCCGAATCCAACGTGCGGTCGAGGACCTTCAGGCGGGCAAACGCCGCCCCTGTTGTTGGCCTGGATGTCCGCATCGCCGACCAAGCGCGAAGAAATGGTTTGAGAGACGAGCGCCCTAAAAAGGTGGATGGCGGTCAACCGAGACCACCCACTGAGATGTGTTCCCCGGACGCATACATCCGTAAGGCCGGAAACTAGGGCAAAACTGCCAAGAACTCGATTTGCAACTACGCCAGCGGCTCTCTGGTGTCGGTGCGGATCTCGAGCGGACTTCCTAGGGTTCAACGGCCTGCTTCGGGGGGAGGCGCTACCACCGCGATCTGCCAACTTGCGACGGATTACTAGTCGGCATCACAGGAAGAGAGCGGCTGTGTACGACATGAGTTAGGCTAATAAACTTCAAAATGAAGAGCCTAATTCATGGCCCATTTCATCGCCGACGACACACCGCCAAAAATGCCTGAGGAATCCGCTGACTGCAGGATTTCCTGTGATTGGACCCCCTGATTTCCTGGGAATGGGACCACCGGCCGAAGCCGCTTTTCGAGCCCGGCAGCAGGCCATCGGGCATGCCGCCGCGGCTCCTGGAGCGGAACGGGAATTCAGGAGGATATAACTTGCCGGCTGCCATCGTGGATGGGCCGCCGTGTCCATACAAAGCGCGATTCGGTGTCCTTGAAATACCCATGATCCGGCGTGTGCCCAATCAGCGCGGAGAGCATCGCTTGGTGAGGTATCGGTGAGAGAGGCATGGCTATGGACGCGCGCTTAAGTAATTGCCGGCGCCGATCACCACGGTCGCCAAGACCAGCGCGCCCACTCCCAACCAGACGAATGTCTTCGTGCGCCGCCGCGACTGCGCCCATTCCTTGAATGCAAATCCCCACAGCGTGCCGAATATAATGATGCTGGCCATGTGCAGGGTCCAGCTGGAAAAGGCGTAGGCGCCCATCTGGCTCTCGCCCATGGTGTAAAAGAAGAACTGGAAATACCACGCGGTCCCCGCCAGTGCACAGAGCAGGTAATTGCGCATCAGCGGCGGTGACTCTCCCGCGCCTACCGCGGTCGGCTCGCGAGCTCCGATGAGTTCTTTGGCGCTTCTGTTCGCGATGAGAAGGTACAGACACCAAATGAAGTTAGTCGTAAAGCCACCGACCAGTACCACGCACAAGACGGGGAGTCCCTGACTTAACTGCGAGGTCCCCGCGACGAGTGTCAGCGTCCGGATCGGAGCACCGGCGTCCAAGCCAAAGGCAAAGCAGCTGCTCATAATCCCGGAGAAAACCGCGACCAGAATGCCGCGGGGGAAATTAAATTCCGCGATGCCCACCTTGCTTTGTTCCGGCACGAGCTCGCGCTCCTTCGCACGCCCGGCGCGAGCCACGATGATGACGCCTAACACGGCGAGCCCGATGCCGCAGAATGTGATCCAGCCGCTACCCGTGGAGGCGAGCCAGCCTAGGGTGCCGTGAAAGATCGGAGGTCCGATGGTGCCAATGACCATGGTGAGACCCAAGATAATCGCCATGCCGAGCGACATACCGAGGTAACGCATGGTGAGTCCATAGGTGAGGCCCCCAAAGCCCCATAGCATTCCCCAAAACCAGCACCAGAGAAGAGTCGAGCGGGGAGTGCTCGCGAGCACCTGCAGCAGATGTTCCGTGCGCAAACTCGCGAAGACCCAAGGTGCGATCACCCAGCTAAAAATGCCACCCGTGAGCCAATAGACCTCCCATGCCCAGCCGCGAACACGCTTGTACGGCACGTAAAAGCTGGCGCTCGCGAGGCCTCCCAGCCAGTGAAAGACAACTCCCAAAAGAGGATTGGAGGGCATTGATTATCCTTTTCTGAATTGCTGAAACTTCGTTAGACGGACACCCATTGATTGCAACTCACCCTTCTCTCGCTTTGCCGCATCACAAATGGAATACCTTCACGGGCTTCTCAGCGAGGTGAGAGGAGTCCGGGTCGTGCGGCATCATATGTGATGGGTACCCGCTGGCGCAGCGCCACGGATTCTAAGTCGGTTACATTCCGGCGCGGCGGGACCTCCGAATACGAGCCCCCATCGATGTACTCTTCTGTCTGCAAGCGCTTTGTAAATAAAGCGCTACAGCGCTCTAAATCATGGGGAGTTTTCCAAGTTCCGGTGCGTTCGACAGTGCGCTTTCGTAAATGAAATGGCCCCGAGCGATGCCGAACTCCTCTCCGCGTGGCAAAAGGGTTCTTCACGTCGGCCATTCGATCGTCAATCAGCAGCGTCGGACGCATGAGCGATCGACCTCCGATATGTTCCGCGCGCCCAATAAGGTCATGTCTCGCCGCAAGTCGTCCTTTAGGATTTTCAAGGCCCGACACACGCCTGCGTGTCCACCGGCGGCCAATCCGTACAGGTAAGGGCGAGCGAAGCCCACCGCCTTGGCTCCGCAGGCGAGGGCTGTGATCACATCCGTTCCGTGACGTATCCCGCCATCCATCACGACTTCAGCGCGATCGCCAACGGCTTGGACGATGCGCTCCAACACATCTATCGGCGCCACCGAATGATCGAGTTGCCGGGCACCATGGTTACTTATCCAGATGCCCTTGAAGCCGGCCTCCGCGGCGCGCTGCGCATCATCTTCGCGAACGACGCCCTTAATTAGCGCGTTGCCGTCCCACTCTTGCAGCAACCACTCGGCATCGCGCCAGTTGAAGCCCGCATTGAGCTGCTCAGCGACAAACTGCGCGAGGCTTACCGCAGCGGTTTTCTCGGACAGGTTGGCGTAGCGGATCGGCTCGCTTGTAAGGTAATCCCACGTCCAAGCGGGTCGCTTAAGCGACTCCCAGGCTTGCCGGAGCCCGATCTTGGGCGGGATGGTAAAGCCGTTGCGCGGATCTCGCTTGCGATTTCCCGTGACGGGAAAGTCTACGGTGAGGATCAGAGCGCTGAAGCCCGCCGCCCGTGCTCGAGCGATCATATCCTTGATGAGACCCCGGTCCTTCCAAACGTAGCATTGGAACCATTTGGGTCCGCGCGTCAGGGTCGCCACTTCTTCGATCGAAACGGTCGACAGCGTTGAAAGACAGTAAATTAGATCAAAATCGCCAGCAGCTTTCGCTACAGCACGCTCGCCCTCAGCATGAAAGAGTCTGTTTCCTGCGGAAGGCGCGGCGAAGAACGGAACGCCAAGCTTCTCCCCCAACAGAGTTGTTGAGGTATCTATGGCGTCTACCCCGACTAGGACTCGAAAGAGGAGCTCGTAGTCGTTGAAGGCTTCGCAATTACGCTTGAGCGTGTATTCATCGTCGGCGCCCCCGTCGATGTAGTCGAAGACGGCACGATGTGCCCTGCGGCGTGCCGCTTCGCGCAGATCCGCAATATCCAAGCATCGCGCCATGCGGTGACGGCTCATTGGAGACTCGAGTTGCGATCCACGGCAGGCAGAGGTCGATTGAGATCCTTCTCGCGCAGGCCCCGTGTGTGGGCGTTGTAGGCCCAGCGAACAAATGGTTCTAGCAGCTGCGCATTCTCCTCCGTAAAGCGATCGCGCTCAGCTTCCAGGCGCGCATTGGTCTCAAGCAGTGCTTGGACGTTGAGCGACTTGGCTGTCACGCGTGATCCGCCAGCCCTTGTCCTAAGGGCGGCGCGGCGAACCGAAAAGGCCAACTTTAGTCTCTCGTGCTGACTTAATGCCTGGCGGGTATAACGGATCCGCGTGAGATCCGCGATAGCCTCGATCAAGGCAGCCCAGCTGAGTCGCCCCGTCCACCCATCTAGCAGGCGAACGAACTCATGGATGGCCGCGTCATCGAGGTTAGGTGATTGTTTACGTCGCATGGGAGGTTCTTCCGGCGGGCCCAAGAAGGCGCTGTGTTTCCTGACTGCCCACGAGCGACGGCGTCACAGATCCTAAGGCTGGTTGAATGACCGCGCCGTTGGGGACCGTCTCATCGTCACATACTTCCAGGATCTGCTCGACTCGCGCCAAGGTCCGTCGCTGATGTTCGGTCCACCGATCGGCACCGTCCAGCCCTTGCGATTGCGCGTCCTCGCTCTGCGCGAGCAGCTTTTGGGTCTCGGCAAACCATTGCGCGATGAGATAGTTGCGAATACGGGTATGCGCATTGTTCCACGGATTCGCCTGCGACTCCGGGTGCATCACCGCAAGAATCTCTTCCACCTTGCTTGCGGTGAACCCTTTACGGGGCCACCTCACGCGGCGGCTGGAGACAGCAGGGGTGAGTTGTGAGAGAACCTCGCAGCAGAGCTGAGAGCTTGCCTTGAGTGCAGAATATTCATTGGCCTTGGAGCCCATCGAAAACAGCTCGCTGTTCGTCAACCACTTTAGATAGTCGCAGATGTAGTGAACGCGAATCGCTGCCGTCGAGGAAATCACTTGTGGTGGTGCGGTCTGTGCACGCATGCGCACGCGCGCGAGTTGAGTGATGGATCTGAGCCTCCTGGGGAGCTGCGATGCCGCAAGCGGTCTTCCGACGATTGCTTCTAAGGGGAGCCGACAGTTGCGCGCGATCTCATCAATCTCGCTGCGCTCGAGAAGCCGCCCCGAACGCATTCTCAGCTCCAAGTCGATGCCGAGATGGTCCAAGGCCAGCTGCAGAACCATCACCGCCCGGAGCGCCTGGTAGAGCGTCTCAGTCACTCTTCCGCGGGCCCGCAGGTGTGTCGTGCAGCAGAGAGTCGGCTTGAAGCACGGCGTCCCGGACCGACGCAGAAGCAGGAGCGGTATGCGCTCGCCAGAAGCGAATGTCACGAGGCGTATCTGGTACCCATTACCCTGTTCTCTAGGGAGAGGGTCCAACCGATAGGATTCGGACAACTCTCGGGCAGCCGTCACTCGATCCAACCTAAATGCTTGTAAGAGAGAGACATTGCGGACCGATGTTTACGAAGCCGCAAAAGCATAGCTAAGTACTCAAAGAACAAGAGAGGCAGGCGGCGTCGCGCCAGCGCTCGATAGGCGGCAATGGATGCGGCGATCATCTTAAGAGTTCTGCGGCTTCGCGCCATCGTTGACGGTATGTCGATAGGTCGATAGGCAGTGGCGCGATAGGTTGAGCCGGTGCCGAAGACGCGAGACTGGGATTGACGAGGCGCAGCGCGCCGCGCGCGACGCCATGCTCCTCGTCACTCACCATTACAGTTGTGTCGGGACGTAGTGCCGCTAAGGCCGAGACAAAGACGGGCGAGCGCGAGAATCGGCCATCAATGAAAAGTGTATCGCGGCTGCCGATCAAATCGAGCGATACATCCGCGACCAATGCCGCGTAGAGATGCGCCTTCGCGCTCGCTTCATCGATATCGGAGATTGGACTCATGATCGCACGCTTGGCGTTGGGGAAAGGCCCTACGCCGGGTGCCGCGGAGGGTAAAATGAATTCGCCGGCCTCGATGGCACGAAGTGCGATGTCACGTCGCTTAAGATGTCTTGCCTCGTCGTGGCGGCCGGCGTCCGCGCTGTTAGAGTGTTCCGCGCTGGCGTACTCATCGCCCACCAATACTTCGATTTCCCGGCCGCCCATGAAGCGCGCCGAGGGGACCGGTGTGCCCTCCACATCGACATTGATGAGGCAGTCTCTCGTCTCGAGGAGCTTAAGCGTCCGTGCTGCGCTTTTCGTCAGCGGGGAGCGCATCGCGACGAACCAGGTGCCGGTCGAGAGAACCGTGGCATCGCGACCGGCCGTCACCCCTTGACCGCGCGCCGCGAGGAGCGCCGCATTGGAATCATGCAGCCCACAGTAAACCTTCACGCGACCAGAAAGTCCTGTGCGCTCAATCCACTCGCTCTTAAGAGGCCCCAAAACGGCATCGGCGGGCTGCAATGGCGCCAATCGCTCGGCCCAACCGCGACGTTCGGCGAGTTTGGATGGGTTCTTATCAAACGGTCGCCACAAGTCACTGTGGCACCCTAAGCTGGTGAGTTCCGAAGCAGCCACCCCCGAAAGATTCCAGGCCCAGTACTGCGCCCAGGGCAGCAGTTGACTGCCGCGATAGTCGCCCTTGTTCAAGGATTCAAGCCAGTGCAGCTGCATGCCGATATTGAGGCCCCCCGGCAGAGCTGGCGAACCCGTGTCGAGAAACTCGTCGCGCTGCGGGTTGTACACGGCGCGGTCGCGGGCGACTCCAGGCCATTCGTAGTCAAGCGGCGCGCAGCACAGCTGGTCACCTCTGATGAGTGCAATCGCAGCGCCATGCGCGATCGGAATAACATTTAAGACGGGGCCCAGGGCCGCAAATTCTTTGAGAACGGTTTCGAGCCACTGCTCGATACCGGTCACATCGAGGGTGGGGTCGCCGACACCGGTGGGTTTTCGATTGGGGCGGGAACGATGGGCAACGCAATGTCTCGCCTCGTCCCAGAGGGACGCTTTGGACAAGCTTTTGCCTACATCGAGAACGATGGTCCAGCCTGCGGGCATCACCCAACCCCCCCCACTGCGCGCTTTTGATCACTTTGTACCAATACTGATTGTTTATTGCAATTCCTGGAGATATTCTTATGGCCTGGGCTAAACGAGCCAGATGCGCAGAAGGTGCAAAAGATGGTCGCGACTGCGACGCAATTTGTAATTCCCGTCAATCGCTGGATTGAGGAGCATGCGGTGACGCTCGACCCCGCGGGATTACTGTTGTATCGGTCGAATCTGTTGGGTTCTGATCTGACGGTCACCAATTTTGGCGGCGGCAATACTTCAGCGAAACTCAAGGAGTCGGATCCCTTGACCGGCGAGTCCGTGGACGTGCTGTACGTCAAAGGATCAGGAGGCGACTTAGGCTCTATGGGGCTTGAAGGGTTCGCGACGCTGTATCTTGAGAAGCTGCTGAAGCTTAAGGCGCTTTATCGCGGCGTCGCCCACGAGGATGAGATGGTAGGCTACCTTCCGCATTGCACCTTCAATTTGAATTCTCGCGCCGCATCGATCGATACGCCCTTGCATGCGCTGCTGCCCTTCGCGCACATCGATCATGTCCACCCCGATGCTCTCATTGCGCTCGCCGCCTCCTCGAGCGGCGAATCCGCGACCCGCGAGATTTTTGGGTCAACCGTCGGCTGGCTGCCGTGGCAGCGCCCGGGCTTTGATTTGGGTATGAAACTCAAAGAATATGTCCAATCTCATACGAAGCTGCGCGGAGTAATGCTCGGCGGTCACGGCATTGTCTGCTGGGGCGAGAGCGCCCAAGCTTGCTATGACAATACGATCGATCTGATCGCGCGCGCTGCCGAATACCTCAACGCTCGCCTCGCCGAGGGCGCCTCCTTCGGGGGCCACCTCTTAGGACCCAGCCTACCGTCTGACCGGCGACGCGTGGCTGCCGCCCTGATGCCGCGGTTGCGAGGATTGATGGGAGCGCAAGGATACAAGGTTGGTCATTTTACGGACGATGCGGAAACGCAGGAATTCCTGGGCTCTCGGGATTTTGCGCAGCTTGCCGCCATGGGCACCTCCTGTCCGGATCACTTCCTGCGCACCAAGATCGCACCACTCGCCTTGAATCCGGCGCGAATCGAAGATCCTGACTATCTGTCAACCGCACTGGCTGAGTACCGCAAGGGCTATGCGGACTACTACGCCCGCTGGGCTAACCTGAAGGACCCTGCCGTGCGGGACGCGAATCCGGTGGTGTTGCTGCTTCCCGGCGTAGGCCGCTTCGCCTTCGCCGCGGATAAGACCACCGCTCGATTGGCGGGCGAGTTCTACGGCAATGCGATCAACGTCATGCGCGGTGCGACCGCCATCGGTGCCTATGTTGGATTGCCGGAGAGTGAGGCCTTTGCCATTGAGTACTGGGCGCTCGAGGAAGCGAAATTGAAGCGCATGCCAAAACCCAAGGCGCTCGCCGGGAGGATCGCGCTTATCACCGGGGGCGCGGGCGGCATTGGACTGGCGACCGCGCGGCTCTTGTTGTCTCACGGTGCCTGCGTCCTGATTGCAGATCGGGATGTCGAGGCCCTTGATAGATCGCACGCCGAATTGGTCACTGCCTTCGGCGCGGATGTCGTTCGTTCCGCGGTGTGTGACGTCACGGACGAGGCCCAAGTCAAGGCGGCATTCGAGTCGTGCGCTCGCGAGTTCGGCGGGCTTGACATCTTGGTCGCAAATGCAGGTTTGGCCTCCGCCGCGCCCATCGAGGAGACGACGCTCGCCCTTTGGAACAAGAATTACGATGTCTTGGCGCAAGGCTATTTTCTCTGTGCCAAGGCGGCCTTTCCTTTGATGCGGGCGCAAGAGCGCGGGTCGATCGTCTTTATCGGCTCGAAAAACGCATTGGCCGCCACGCCGAATGCCTCCGCATACGCATCTGCCAAAGCGGCTTCGCTTCACCTCGCACGTTGTTTGGCGCTCGAGGGGGCGGAGGCAGGCATTCGCGTGAATGTGGTCAATCCCGATGCGGTCATCCGGGGTTCGCGGATTTGGGATGGCGAGTGGCGCAAAGAACGCGCCGGTGCCTATGGGATCGACTCGGGCGAGGAACTCGAGGAATTTTATCGCAAGCGCTCGCTCCTTAAACAAAATGTTCTCCCCGAAGACATTGCGGAAGCGGTGTACTTCTTTGCCTCTGACTCCTCGATCAAATCAACGGGCAATATCATCAATGTGGATGCGGGCAATGCGCAGGCCTTCACCCGCTAAGGAGACTTCATGAGCACCCTCGCGCCGCCTTTGAACGCCGACCTCATCGCGCGTCACAACGCCACCCGCATCGGGGCATTGCGCGAGGATTACGAGGCCCTGTCAGGCAGTCTTGAGCGCCGGGGCGCCTCCATCGATGCGATCAAGCAGCGGGCGGCGAAACTGGAATTGGCGACCCCGAGTTGGGGCGCCGGCGTCGGCGGGACGCGTTTCGCGCGCTTTCCGATGCCCGGGGAACCCACCAATCTCGATGAGAAGCTCGAGGACTGCGCAGTGGTCCAGCAATTGTGCCGTGTGACGCCGCGCATATCGCTCCATTTTCCGTGGGATAAAGTCACAGACCCTAAGGCGGTGCGGCAACGCGGCGAGGAACTTGGGCTCGGCTTTGACGCCGTGAATTCGAATACCTTCCAGGACCAAGCGGCCCAAGCACAATCGTATCGCTATGGATCCTTATCTCACACCTCTGCCGCCGTGCGCGCGCAGGCGGTGGAGCACAATATCGAGTGCATCAAGACGGGCGTGGCCTTAGGCTCCAAGGCGCTCACGGTATGGGTGGGCGACGGCACGAACTTTCCCGGGCAACAGGGACTCACTGAGTCTCTCGATCGGTACCTGGAGAGTGCGCGTGCGATCTATGCGGCGATTCCTGAGGGGTGGCGCATGTTTATCGAGCACAAACTCTATGAGCCGGCGTTTTACTCCACTGTGGTGTCCGACTGGGGCACGAGTTATCTCATCGCCAAGGAATTGGGTGCAAAGGCTTACTGCTTGGTCGATTTGGGGCATCATGCTCCGAGCGTGAACATCGAACAGATCGTCGCTCGCTTAAATGCCTTTGGAAAACTCGGCGGCTTTCACTTTAACGATTCGAAGTATGGGGATGACGACTTGGACTCCGGGTCCATCAACCCGCATCAGCTCTTCTTGGTGTTCAATGAGCTGGTGCTCGCCGAGCAGGAACAACGCACGCCGTTTGATCCTGCCTACATGATCGACCAATCGCACAATGTCACGGACCCCATGGAGAGCCTGCTGTCCTCCGCGGAAGCCATCAGCGCCGCCTTCGTGAAAGCCTTGATCGTAGATCGTCCGGTGCTTTCCGACTATCAGCGCTTGAACGATGTGCTCATGGCGTTCCGTACCCTTCGCGATGCGTACAGCTTGGATGCGCGGCCGATCATCGCCATGGCCCGCTACGAGGCGGGCGGCGCCATTGATCCCGTCGCCGCGTTTCGCGAGAGTGGTTGGCGAGCGGCGAGAGCCGCCGTCCGAAAGGCGCCCAGTAAGACTGCGGGGATTGTCTAATTGATGCACGCAGAAGATCGGGAGCGGACGATTCTTGCGATGATCGAGAAACGAGGGTTTGTATCCTTTCGTGAACTCGACAAGCGCCTCACCGCAAGTCCCGCGACGGTACGTCGGGACTTGGAGCGCCTGCAGCTCGCGGGGCGCATCGTGCGTGTGCATGGCGGCGCGAAAATGCCGGATGCCGTCGCATCAGGTCTCTCGGGAGTCCCCTTTCACGAGAACATCAAAAGGAATGCAGCGGCGAAGGCAGCGATCGGTAAAGCCGCGGCGGCCCTCTGTACGGCGGGTGAGTCCATTATCATCGACGGTGGATCAACCACGTTGCAAATGTGCCCGTATCTCGAAGGGTTGGAACTGCAGGTCGTGACGAATTCCTTGCATATTGTATCGGCCCTATTGCCCCAGCAAAAAACCCGAGTGTACTTGCCAGCGGGCGCCCTGTTTCGCGAACAGAACATCCTACTCTCGCCGTTTGACGACGATGGGACAGGTCATTACCAGGCATCGAAGATGTTTATCGGCGCGGCGGGTGTGGGGCCAGGCGGATTGATGCAAACGGACGTGATCTTACTGCAGGCGGAGCGGCGTTTGATGGCAAGAGCAATGAGTGTGGTGCTGATGGTGGATAGCAGCAAGTTTCGCGGACAGGGAGGGCAGCCGGTTTGCGATTTAAAGTCGATCGGCACGATCATCACCGATCACTGGATCTCGGATAAGGATGCCAAGATGGTCAAGGCGGCCGGGGTGAGGCTGATTGTGGCGAAAGTGACGTAAGTGAACGGCGAGGAGGAGCAACTTTTGATCCACTCGGCGGGAAAATTGTTGATCGTGAATCGATAAGACGCCCCACAAGACCGCCTCGGCGCTTCTTTTTGATGGTCGCCGCCGAGAGAGCTGCAACCCAATCCTACCACCACTCGATTGTTCAATCGCCTGTCCCCGAGATCTCAACGCTCACCTCATTGCGCACCTTCAAGAATCCGGGCGGGCTGCGGCACTGGCCGACGGCGGCCGGGTCTCCATGGTCAGGACAGTTCCAGACTGCAACGTCACCACCCGCGACAGTCAAGCAACGTTATCGCAGCAGCTGAAAACTATGTTCGCCCTACTCGACGATTGGCGATCTCCCCATTGATGCATGTTGTTAGGGTTCAGGGCTTGCGGATCGGAATCTCGTCCGCCGTCACTATCCAGGGGCCGAAGGGTCCGTGCGTATCGAAGGAATCGCCGAGCGTGACGGTCGGACGGTCGGGCTCATGAATCGCCAGCCACGCACGCTCAAGTCATTGACGGCGACGTAGCCAAAAATGGCCGCTCGCCGCGGACGAGGATAATGCCGGCCGGCGTGGCCGATGATGACGTCCCGTTCGCCACCATAGTCCAATTGATCGGACGCGCTCGGCAGCACGACGTCATCGTGCAGTGCGGCGATCGAACTCATCTGTTTGTTGAACTCCATCGACCTCATCTGCAGCGCGAGACTCGCTATTTCCGCATGATCACGATAGTTCAAGCCGACGCCGATGAATTACGGTGGTCGCGGGACGGGCGCCAGCAGGCGCACGCCGCCCAGCGGCATCTGTTTGCCGCGCATGCCTTCCGGGCAGCTGTTCAGAAGCCCAAGGTTTTGGATTCTGCTCGACCGCTCTCCATGTGATGGCCTTAGGCGGCTAGGCTGGCAACGCACAGATAATCGGTCCGGATCGCGGGGCCGAAACGATCGCACCGGGTGTGTATTCATCGGTACGGTTCGCGTTGCCGCCTCCTCCATTAGAGTGGACACAGGATTGTAGGTTGTTTGAGGCGTGATGTTAGGAACCGATGATGCCATATATGGACTCTTCGCGCGGACGTTGATTGGTCATGATCAACCCTGGTCAATCAGCGTCTTGGCAACTAGCAAGAAGTGCTCGAGCCCGGCTGGCGCAATGGATGTCCGCGGCGCTGGTGGTCCAAAAGTGGTAATGGAGTTGGAGAACCGTCTGTTGCTTGCTGCTTCAATGGCACGCCCGCTGGGGTGCTGAAATAGACTTAGACCACCTCAGGATCGGTTGGATGCTGCGGACGGCGACGCTTCCCGCAGAGCCTCCACTAGATGGTTCGAGCGCCGCTCAATGTCGGTCAGGCAATAGCTTGGGTGGAAGAGCTCAGATCCAAACCCGAATCCGGCGGCGCCGGCAGCGAGCCACGCGGGTATGTCCGAGGCGCCGATGCCGCCCACCGCAAAGACGCCGACGGTCGCGGGGAGTACGGCTCGAAGTGCGCTCAGGTGCTTAGGGCCATACGTGGTGGCGGGAAAGAGCTTGAGCGCCCGGGCGCCGGCGCGAATGGCACTGAAGGCTTCCGTTGCAGTCGCAATGCCGGGCAGGACTTGCATGCCGAGGCCAAGAGCGGCATCGATGACTGCGTTATCGCAATTCGGGGCCACGATGAGTCGTCCACCCGCCTGCCAGCTTCGCTTCACGTCGTCGACGTTCAGCACCGTGCCGGCGCCAACCAGGCAGTCTTCATGGCCCACCGCTGCCAGCGCTTGAATACTGGCGAAAGGATCGGGCGAATTGAGCGGGATCTCGATGGTGCGAATGCCTGCGCGATAGAGGACCTCCGCTACTCCGAGCACCTGGTCAGGTGTAACACCGCGCAGAATGGCAACCAATTGAGGCTTGGTTGCGGAGTCGGGGATCCTCATGAGGAGTTGTCCTTAGGCCAGGAGTCGATGCACGTGAGCCAGGCCGGCTACCGCGGCGGCCGTGCCATCTACAAATGTCGTCGTGCCGCCCTGGGCGCCGAGCGCGATCGCATACAAGTCCGTCAACTGAGGAGCGCCGATCAGATTCACGGTGCGGCGGGCGGTCGGGTCCGAAAAGGCATGCAAGGCTCCGCTGACGTCGCTGGCGATCAGCAGGCCTGATAAATAAGCCGCGGACTGCTGTGCCGTGAACTCGCCATTCAATCGGCGGCTACGGCATTCAAACAGGCGGTGGAGCAGGGGCGCTCCGGGGAGTCTCGCGAAGGCCTGCAGGCCGTTTGCAAACCACTCGCCGGCCACGCATTGCTCGGGATCGCGGTCGCGTACCAGGACACTGTGTTGGGCCAAGAGGGCAAAGATCTCGCCGACGGGAGCGGTCAGAAAGTCAACTACCGCGCCGTCCTCCAGCCATACCCACTTGGTGTGCGTGCCCGGAAGGCACAGTAAATGGCGGCCGCGCGCGAGCGCGGGCACGAGGATCAGGGCACCGAGAATTTGCGTTTCCTCGCCACGCATGAAATCCGGCGCGGCATAGCGATTGCGGCACGACAGGCCCGGGATGATGCGAATGCGGCCCTCTTGAAGCGCCACGCAGGCCTCGGCGATCTGATCCGGTTTCGCGGCGCAGGGCAGGTACCGCGCTTCGCTCCAGCCGATGTTTGAGCCCACCATGCCACAGAGTACGGCCGGCAGCTCGCCACACCGTGGAGCCCATCGGGCCAGCAGGGTTTCGAACACAGCGGCATGGCGGCCATGGGCTTCGACGGCGCCGGGACCCTCCGCGGTGTCCAGCAAGGCACCTTCTGCACTGCAGAGAAACAGTCGCAGGCGGCTCGTGCCCCAATCGCCCGTGATGAAACCGGGCTCAGTCTCGGCGCGCTGCGCGGCTCCGCTGTCCACTTACCACCATCCCGGCAATGTGAGGCAGGATTGCGCCACGAGCCGACTTGCTATGCGGTGGGTATCATAGCAAAGTGACTTGTCTGAGTATATTGGAGCTGACCATGATTACGGGGGCCACCTTCTTGCGTGTGACATGGCGAATGCTCAATGGAAAGAATGAAACCAGCCGCGCGATCGAAGGGTACGGCCCTGTTTCCAGTGACGCCTCCGCGTTCCGCACAACTGCCGCTGACGCCTGGCTCATCTTACGGATGATGCGCGGGCTTGTCGGCCCCCCCCGCGGCGAAATGACATTGACGCGTCTGGCTTGCACTTATAGTATAGTTATACTCAGACAAATAACATTGGCCAATGTCGGGCGATAAAACGTCGGGTGGAGATACGAGGAGCGGGCATGGCTGCACAGGTGATTGCCGAGAACGCGCCTGGAACCAGGGAAGTGCCAGCGACGGGTCAATATGGCCCCACTCTGGCGCTGCTCGCTAGCCTGTTTTTCATGTGGGGGTTTATAACGGTCATCAACAATACGCTGCTCCCCCACCTGAGAAGCGTGTTTGACCTGAATTACACGCGGACTACGCTAATCGAGTCTGTATGGTTCATCGCCTACTTTGTTGCATCGATACCTTCGGCCAAATTGATCGAGCGCATCGGATACCAGAAATCGCTCGTGGCCGGGCTTGGCATTATGGCGGTCGGCGCACTCATCATGGTCCCCGCATCGCGCGTTCCGTCTTACGGAATCACCTTGTGCGGACTCTTCGTGATCGCCGGCGGAATAACCCTGCTGCAGGTGGCTGCCAATCCGTACGTGGCCGTGGTGGGTCCGCCACGCACGGCCTCGTCACGACTGAACCTAGTACAGGCCTTCAATTCGTTGGGTACCACGCTTGCGCCGCTGTTCGGCGGCTACCTGATCCTCGGGCGATCCACGTCGGGCACTTCCGTTGCCGGGCACATCCTCACCCCAGCTGAGCGGCTTGCCGATGCGCACGCGGTGCAACTTCCCTACCTAATCGTCGCCGCGGCGCTCATCGCTCTTGCGATCGTCATTGCGCGCTTTCCGCTGCCCGCCATGAGCTCAGCCAATAGTCGCGTCACGGTGGCCGAGCGAAACCTGCATTCTCTCTGGCGCCACCGCAATCTGGTTCTCGGCATTCCGGCGATTTTCATTTACCTGATCGCCGAAATCGGAGTCGCCAATCTGTTCATCAATTTCGTTTCACAGCCGCAAATCGGCGACCGGACTCACGAGCAGGCTTCGCACTATCTGTTTGTACTCTGGGGTGGGATGATGGTGGGGCGATTCATCGGCAGTGCGCTGATGCGCTCGATTTCCCCCGAGCGCGTGCTCGCGATAGCCAGTATCGGTGCGTTTACCGTTATGCTTCTTACGGTATTCACCAGCGGCTCGATCGCCATGTGGGCGCTGATTTCCGTCGGTCTGTTCCACTCGATCATGTTTCCGACGATTTTCACGCTGGGCATCAGGGGTCTGGGTCCATTGACGGAGGAAGGTTCGGGCCTGCTGATCATGGCGATCGCGGGGGGCGCGCTGGTCATCGTCCAGGGGTCGATTGCCGACGCCTACGGTCTTCAGAATTCATTCTTACTGACTGCCGCCTGCGAGCTTTACGTATTCTTCTACGCCGCCTGGGGTGCACGCTCTACGGAGGCCCTCGCCGATGCAGTCACAGTTCATAACGGCTGACGCGGGGCCGGTGGCGGCGTGGTCCCTGGGGACCACTTTGGGCGAAGGTCCGGTATGGGTGGCGCGCGAGCGGGCCCCGTGGTTCACCGATATCAAGCAGCGGCAGATCCATCGCTTCGATCCCGCCACGGGCGCACGGTCGAGCTGGCCGGCGCCTGAGCAAGTCGGATTTGTGCAGCCTGCACGCGGTGGCGGGTTTGTGGTTGGCCTGCAGAGCGGGCTGGCGCGGTTCGATCCCAATGACGGTCGCTTCGTCCCGATGGTCGAGGTTGATCCGGACAGACCGGGGAACCGGCTGAACGATTCAACCGTTGACGACTCCGGCCGACTCTGGTTTGGGACCATGGACGACGGCGAGACCGAGCGCTCAGGCGCAGTGCATAGGCTGCTACCGGACGGATCGGTGCGCAAGGTGAGCGCAGAGTGCCCAATCACCAATGGCTCGGCGATCAGCCCGGATGGACGTACGCTTTATCATGTGGATACGGTGGGCCGCATTATCCACGCTTCCGTGGATGCTGATGGCGCTTTGATCGATGGGCGGGTCTTCGCGATCATTGATGTTAAGGATGGCTACCCCGATGGGGTGAGTGTCGATCAGGAGGGCAGCCTTTGGCTAGGCCTGTGGGGCGGCTGGGCGGCGAGGCGCTACGCCGCCGATGGCACAATCCTGGCGACGGTGCGATTTCCCGTCGCCAATGTCACGAAGATCGCATTCGGCGGCCCAGGCTTGGGTACGGCGTTTGCCACCACGGCGCTCCATGGGCTCGACGCCCGGGCGCTGGCCGCTCAGCCACTTGCCGGGGCTCTGTTTTCTTTTCCCGTGGACGTCCCAGGGTTGGCGGGCACTGAAATCTCTGTTGGACTGCGGTAGCGCGAAAGGCTGGCCATGTTGCTCCTGCATCGCATGGCCCTTGCTCAAAGGTCGCCGCTCCGCCCGAATTGAGGTCGCTCGGAATCGGGCGCATGGCGCCCATGATCGACGGCGGTGATCAGGGGCTATTTTTGGACCGACCCGCGCTTCCGAGCCACGCGCTGATAGATTCGCTGCGTTCGAATAATAGTGGGGGACTTAAGATGCGCCGCGCTCTGGTCACGATCGGACTGCTTGTCTCACTTCTGTTGGCTGCCGCAGGGCGGGCCGAGGAGATTGTGATTGGCGCCTCGCTCCCATTGTCCGGGCAGCTCGCGAGCTTTGGCGCCTTCCAGCGCTGGGGCTATGAGCACGCGGTCGCTGAGGTCAACCATGCGGGCGGCATTGCGATCGGCGGCAAATTCCTGCCGGTCAGGCTTGAGATTCGCGACGACAAGAGCGACGCCAACATCAGCGCCGGGAACGTCGAGAACCTGATCTCCCGCGACCACGCGGCCGCGCTGCTCGGCTCCTGCACCCCCGCGCTGGTCAGCGCGGGCGCCTTGGTGGCGGAACGGCACCGCCTGCCGATGGTGACCGGATGCGATCCACGGCGCGCTTTCACCAGCGCGCACCCCTGGAAATACGTGTGGGACGTATTCTTCGATGAGGCGGAGCTCGCCGCAGCGCCGTTCAAGGCGCTCGCCGACGCCCACGTGACCACCAATCGCAAGGTCGCGATCCTGCACGACAACGGTCCGGATGGGCAGGTGGTCGGCGGGGAGCTGTGGCCGGAGCTGGCGAGGACCTACGGGTTGACGGTGGTCGTCAGCACATCATTTCCGGTCGACAACACGCAATTCACCTCGATCATCGCCGATGCGAAGGCGAAGGGCGCCGAGATCATGCTAGTCGATGCCATCACGCCGCAGGCTGTGGCGATCCGCAAGCAGATCGCCACGGCCGGATATCACCCTAGAGTGCTCGTAATTGAGAAAGGCGCCGAGCCGGCGCAATTCGGCGGCGGCCTCGGAGCGCTTGCCGATGGGGTCATGGTCGGCGGTTACTGGGATTCTTCCTTTCCCTACCCCGGAGCTAGGGACCTCCTGATGGCCTACGAACGGGAGACCCATCAGCGCGGCAGTCAGCATATCGCCGACAGCTATGCGGCGACGAAAGTGCTGCTGGCCGCGCTCGCAACCGCAGGCAGCGTCGGCGGCGAAGCGATTAACGCGACGATCGCGAAAACCAATGCGACCTTCGTCGTCGGTCCGGTGCGGTTCGATGCGCAGCACTTCGCGCCGTTGCCAATCGTAGAGGTGCAATGGCAGCAGGGTCGGACGGTCGTGGTATGGCCCGCAAAGGCCGCGACTGGCAAGCTTCTGTTTCCGATCCCCTGATATGAGTATTGAAGCGGCTGCGAGCAGCCTGGTGGTGGGTGTTCTGCTCGGGGGCATCTTCTCGCTGACGGCTCTCGGCCTGTCGCTGGTACTCGGGGTGATGCGACTCGTGAATCTTGCGCATGGCGAGTTCCTGGTCCTCGGCGCCTATGCCGGCTATTACCTGCTGACCGTAACCGGCATCGATCCGCTGCTTGGCCTGCCGCTGATTGCCGCCGCCATGGGACTCGTCGCAGCGCCCCTCTACCGCTTCTTGATTCAACCGCTGATGGGGCGGGGCGTCGAGGCGCCGATGATGACGATGTTCGGACTTTCCATCGTGCTGCAGAATCTGTACACGGCGGCCTTCAGCGCCGACACGCGCAGCATCGAGACCGGCTATTCGGCGCTGGCGCTGAATCTCGGGCCGGTGACCGTAGGTCTGGTCTACGTGATGGGATTTGCGATCTCCATCGGCATAGTGGGGCTGATCCACCTGCTCGTGTCGCGCACCGCCTTCGGCCGCGACCTGCGGGCGAGCGCACAGGATGCCGGCGCCGCCGCCATAGTCGGCGTCAACGTCCCACGCGTGCAGATGCTGACCTTCGCACTTGGAGCAGCCTGTGCCGGGGCCGGTGGAACCTTGAGCGGGCTCGTGAACTCGTTCACGCCAGCAAGCGGCGCGGCCTACCTGCTCAACAGCTTTGCCGTGGTCGTGCTGGGCGGCCTCGGCAGCGTCCTGGGCACGCTACTTGCCGGTATTACGGTCGGCATCCTGCAGAGTTTGGGTGGGGTGCTGTTTGGCGATGGTTACCGTGACCTGGTGGCGCTGCTGGTGTTCCTCGCCGTGCTCATCGTCAGGCCGCAGGGCTTCATGGCGGGACGTGGCTAGGCAATTGAAGGCGCGAAGCGCAGGATTTGCCGCACTGATCCTAGCGCTGGCGTTGCTTGGCGTGGCACCCGCAGTCTTAAGGGAGTACGACACGCAGATCCTGCTGCGCATGCTGTTGGCGCTGGTGCTCGCGGAAAGCTGGAACCTGCTGGCTGGCTACGGCGGTCTGGTCTCCCTCGGCACTTCCTCCGCGGTCGGACTAGGGGGTTATGTGCTGGTCGGGCTGCTCAACCATTCAATCCTCCCGCTGCCGGTCGTGATATTGGCGGCGGCGCTGTCCGGGGCGGTGCTGGCGGCGCTGGCATCGCCGGGACTGCTGAGGCTGCGGGGCCTCTATTTCACCGTCGGCACGCTGGCACTGGCCGAGGCCTTGCGGCTTGTGATGATCAACGTCAATCAATTTGGTGGCGCGACGGGCCTGTTCCTCAATCGCGACCCGCCGGCTCTGGGCGCGCTGGTATGGATTGCGGTCGGACTGCTGCTGGTTACCCTACTGGTGATGGAATTCTGCGCACACTCAGGTGTGTCGCTGCTGCTGCGCGCGGTCAGGGATGATCAGGACGTCGCAGCGCAGATGGGGGTGCGGCCCTTTCGCGTCAAGCTAGCAGCATTTGCCGCGGCCAGCGCGCTGATGGCGGCCGCCGGTGGCCTCCAAGCCCTGAAACTCGGTGCCATCGAACCGTACGGGATGTTCGGCCTGCGTTGGTCGATCGACACTCTGGCCATGGTGGTCATTGGCGGCCTCGGGACCCGTGCCGGCCCGGTGATTGGCGTAGTGCTGGTAATGTTGTCGGGGGAACTGCTCGCGGACTATCCGGAGGCGCATCTGGCGTTGACCGGGCTCCTCATGATGTTGGCAATGCGTTTTGCACCGCGCGGAGTCGCCGGGCTTCTGGCGGTCCTGCCGGCGCGGTGGCGCGCGAGGACGACCGGAGCATGAGCGCCAACAACCCACTTCTCGCGACTCACAACTTGAGCAAGCTCTACGGGGGCGTGGTTGCGGTCGACAAACTGACCTTGGCCGTGCCCCGCGGGTCGGTCACCGGTATCATCGGACCCAATGGCGCCGGCAAGTCCACGCTGATCGGACTGCTCAGCGGCGCATTGTTGCCGAGCGGCGGGACCATTTCCTTCGGCGGTCGGGACGTGACTGGCCTGGCCACGTCAGAGCGGGCACGCCTCGGTATCGGTCGCACTTACCAGATTCCGCGGCCATTTCTCGACATGACCGTCGAGGAGAATCTTGCAGTGGCCCAATGGGCCTGCCGCGCGCGAGTGCGCGGTGCATCGGCCCGCGGCCGGCGCGCCGAGCTGCTTCGAGAGTGCGGACTGAGTGATGTTGCGACTCAGCCAGCCACGCAGTTGCCGCTGTTGCGGCGCAAGCGCCTCGAGGTGGCGCGCGCGCTGGCGCTGGAGCCACAGCTCTTGCTGCTCGATGAGGTCGGCTCTGGACTCATCGACGCGGAAATCACGGAACTGATCGCGCTGATTCGGCGTATCGGGTCCTGGGGCGTGACAATTGTCATCGTCGAGCATGTGCTGCGCATTGTCCGTGAATGCTGCTCGCAGCTGCTGGTGCTAAATTTCGGCCGCCAATTGGCCGCCGGTACTCCCGTCGAGATCCTGGCCAGCGAGGAGGTGGCGACTGTCTACCTCGGCACTGCCCACTCCCAAGGCGCAACGGCGCAGGCCCCGAATGCTCAAGGCGCGGCGCGCTTGGCCAACGTGGCCGCCAACCCGGATGCACTGGCGAACGCGGTCTCCGCGCGAGAGCCCCTGACCGTGCTCGTCGCTCATCGGCCGGTGCCCGGCGCACCCGCTGTTGCGGGCGCCCCTTTGCTGCAGCTCACGAAGGTGAGCGCGTCCTACGGCCAGGTGCGCGCCTTGCGCGACGTGGATCTCGAAGTGCATTCGGGTGAAGTCCTCGCCTTGCTCGGCGCCAACGGGGCCGGCAAGACCACGCTCGCCCTTGTGATCAGTGGGTCGCTGCCGGCACATGGCCGCGTCGCGATCGATGGCATCGTGGTGTCTCGCACGCGTCCCGGCGGCATCGCGGCGCTCGGCATCGCCCATTGCATGGAGGGCCGCCGTATCTTCACGGATCTCACGGTAGAGCAGAATTTACGCGTCGCGGCACGTCGCGCGGCGCGCCCGGAGGTGGCGGCAAGGCTCGATGCCGTCTATACGCTGTTCCCGGTGCTCGCCGGGCGGCGGGGCGACCCGGGAGCGGCGATGTCGGGAGGCCAGCAGCAGATGCTGGCCATTGGGCGGGCGCTGATGGCCCGGCCGCGATTGGTGATTTTCGATGAGATCAGCCTCGGGCTCGCGCCCATCATCATCGACCGGCTTTATGAGACGCTCGCGTTGCTGAAGCAGGCCGGCCTCGCGATGCTTATTGTCGAACAGGACGTCAATCGGGCACTGGCGATTGCCGATCGCGCCTGCGTGCTCGAACACGGCGCACTCGCCTTTACCGGTGCGGCGCGCGCGGTACGCGAGGACGCACGCCTGCGTCGCCTGTACCTGGGGGAAGCCGACTGAAGCCGTCGCGTGCTGATTCGTCCACCGGCGAGCCCCTGAGCGCGTTGAACGCGAGCGTGGGGGTCTCGCCGTCGCGCAGCGTCAGGAGACCCTTAGGCATTGCGTCGCACCAGTTCAGCAGCAACGAAGTGTGCGTGATTTCCGCGATGCAGTTGGCTTGCGTGCGGAACGGGACCACGAATAGTCCGAAAGACAGTGCATTCGTAACATGAGATAATGCAGCAGTTCAATCGGGCCGTGGGCCCAATACGGAAGGGCGCGATCCGGTCCCGAGCCTATCAAGGGGCATTATGAGCACAGACCGAGCGCTGCATCCGATTTCACTTGCCGAACTCGAACGGCGCTGGAGCGCCGGGCGGCGAGCATGAAAGAGTCTCACCGCGACGCCGCGGGCACCTTGCCGCCAGCATGATCATCATGGTGCATCCCGGCTTCGTCAACGAGCGCCTTTTCGCCGGGGTTTGCAAAAACTACCTGATCGGCGATCAGGGGCTCGGCTGTTCCCCCCATCGCATTCTTCAGCGAATAATCGAAATCTGACGCCATGCGGGATCACGTCCTGATCTACGAACCGGACACCGTTGCCGACGTCAACGCCTATCGAGAAGGTCTCGGGTGCGCACTACCGCACCTCCCGGTCGTAGCCACTTCGGACCTCGCGGAGGCGCTCGTCGCAGTGAATCACGCGACGGTGCTTGTCGCTAAGGCGCAGGACATCTCGGTGGAACTGATCGCCGCGGCTCCCCGACTCGGCTGGATCCAGGCGCTGACCACCGGGACCGATCGGCTACGCGCACTCGGTGTGCCCCCTTCAGTCCTGGTGACTTCGGGGCGCGGGATACATGGTCCCCAGATGGGCGAGCTGGCGCTGCTGTTGATGATGTCGCTATACCGGGACTTCCCGCGGATGCTCGCGAACCAGCGCGAGGCACGGTGGCAGCGCTGGAGCCAGCGGCTGTTGCTCGACAAGACTGCGGTTATCGTGGGTGTCGGAACCATCAGCGAGGCGATCGCCGCGCGCTGCCGTCCCTTCGGACTCAAGCTTATCGGCATTACGCAGCGGACCGAAGTGGCTGGATTCGACGAACTAGCGCCGCGCGCGCGGCTGCGGGAGATGGCTGCGCGCGCCGACGTCCTGGTCGTCGTCGTGCCGTATTCGCCCGACACCCATCACCTGGTCGACGCCGCAGTGCTTGCGGCGATGAGGCCGGACGCCTATCTGATCAACATCGCGCGCGGCAGCGTGGTCGATGAAGTCGCGCTCACGCAGGCGCTTCAGCAGGGGCGCATCGCCGGCGCCGGACTCGACGTGTTTGCGCAGGAACCGCTCGGCGCCACAAGCCCCTTGTGGAATCTGCCTAATGTGATCGTGACGCCCCACATTGGCGGCATGAGCGACGTCTACGCGCAGCAGATACTTCCGTTACTACTGCACAATCTGCGCGCCTGGATGGCCGATGACCACGCGTCGATGCACAACCGCGTCGCCTTCGACATGCGCAAGCCTTGAGCATAATCGAACTGACTGGGGAATATGCACTTCCGGAGGCGTGGAACGAGTGTCGACATAAGGGGGCGAGGCACTCGACCGCAGATTGCGAGCTTCGAGCCGGCGCTGGGCTCGGTTTCAGCGGTGCACGCAGCGGAGCCGTGTCCGGCGCTATCGGGTCCTTTCAACGGCCGGGCGTGCCGAGCGCCTCCATGATGTGCGCGCGTGCTGAGAGCAGTTGGTCCGCCAGGCTGCTGCGGATTCGCCTGAAGCGCGTGGCGGGTACCGGAATGGAGAGCGCCACTGCTCGCCCCACCGGATCGACGAATCCCGTGCCCAGCGCGGAGATGCCCTCAGTGTGTTCCTCGTCGTCGACCGTGATTCCCGTGCGCCGGTAACTCTCAATCTGCTTGAGCAGTTCGGCCCGCTGAGTGAGGGTGTTGGGCGTAAACCTTGCCAGCGTTCCGCGTAGCAACCTTTCAGCTTTGTCCGCAGGCAGTACGCTTAAGAGGGCCTTCCCGTTGGCAGTACAATGCAGGGGGAAGGTTTCACCGATGGCCGACACGGCCCGCAGCCGGTGCGGACCTTGCACTTGGTCCGTGAAGATCGCGCTATTGCCCTTGAGAACCGAAAGGTCCACCGTCTCGCCGATCGCCTGCGACAGCGCCACCATGATCGGCCGTGTAATCTGATCGAATTCGATGCTCGCCGAGGCCGCGAGCCGAATCAGGGCGGGCCCGAGGCGCACACCGGCGGTAGGGGAGGCCGCGATCACGAACTGCTCAGCGCGCAGCGCGTCGACGATGCGTTGGACGGTGGAACGTGCCAAGCCCACGCGTTGTGCGATCTGTTTGAGGCTCAGGCCTTCGGGTTGACCCTCAAGCGCACGCAGTACGCTGATGGCGCGTGTGATGACCTGAATGCTTTGTTTCGGTGAATTGTCGGTGCGCGCAGCGGCTCGACTCGTAGTCTTTTTCGGCATGGGATTAAGGCGTTCCAGCCCATCGAGCGCAATACGAAGCCTAGTCTAGCACGCTCATATGCGGACGTTGTCCCGGCCTTTGAGCGCCAACAGGTGGCGCGCTTCGGCAGGCGTCGCGATCCCAAAGCCCAATTCCTCGAGGATATGGCGGATCTTGATGACCTGCTCGGCGTTGGTCGCGGCCAGCCGGCCGCGGCCGATGTAGAGCGAGTCCTCCAGCCCGACGCGTACGTTGCCACCCATCATGGCCGCCTGAGTGACCAGCGGCATCTGCTGGCGGCCAGCAGCCAGCACCGACCAGATGTAATCCGTGCCGAATAACCGGTCGGCAGTCCGACGCATGAAGGTGACGTTGTCCGGATCCGCCCCAATGCCGCCCAGAATGCCGAACACGCTCTGGATCCACAGCGGCGGCTTCACGAGGCCCTTGTCGAGGAAGTAGGCGAGATTGTAGAGGTGCCCGATGTCATAGCACTCATGCTCGTAGCGCGTTCCGAACTCGGCCATCAACTGGTAGACACGCGCGACGTCACGAAAAGTATTGCGGAAAATGAACGCTTCGCTGTCTTCGATGTATTTCCTCTCCCAGGGGAATTTCCAGTCCGTGATCTTTGCCCCCATTCCGTGGAAGGAGAAGTTCATGGATCCCATGTTGAGTGAGCACATCTCGGGTCGGAAGCGCAGCGATGCCGCGAGCCGCTGCTCGACACTCATCTCCGGACTGCCGCCGGTCGTGAGGTTAATGATGGCATCGGTCGAGGCGTGAATTTCGGGCAGAAACTGCGCGAAGATCTCTGGGTCGCCTGTCGGCGAGCCGTCCTGCGGGTTGCGGGCGTGGAGATGCAGGATCGCTGCTCCCGCCTGCGCCGCAGCAATGGCCTGACGGGCGATATCAGCAGGCTTGTAAGGCAGGCCCGCGGACAGCGTCGGCGTATGGATCGCGCCGGTGACGGCGCAGGTGATGATGACGGTGTTGGACTTGGCCATGGTACCGCTCCCGGGTTAGCCTCAGATGCCCTGATCGTCGAGGGCTTTCAGATACTGGAAGACGCGTTGACGGAGTTTGGCCTGTTCATCGGGCGTCCAACGCCGAAATCCCTCGCCGGTCTTCATGCCAAGTCGGCCCCCGGCGACTAGTTCCTTGAGCAGCGGCAGTGGGCCGGGCGTGCGGTCCAGATCGGGAAGGACTGTCTCATGAATGGCCAATGTGAGATCTGTGCCGACCAGATCCGCATTCTCAAGAGGACCGAGCACGGCAAGTCGTCGACCAAAACTCGCCTTGACGACCGTGTCGACCGTATCAGCATCGCACACCCCGTTCTGAACCAGCGCGATCGCTTCGCGCCAGAGGGCGTGCTGCAGCCGGTTGCCGACGAATCCCGGTACATCCTTCTGAATAGTGACCGGCGTCTTACCGGCAGCGAGTAGGAGTTGCGACATCGCCTGCACGGCGGCCATCGACGTGTGTGGGGTCTTGATGACTTCAACCAGCGGCACCAAAAAGGGCGGATTCCACCAGTGCGTGCCCAACGCCCGATCGCCGCGCTTGAGCCCTGTCATGATCTGCGTAATCGGAATGACCGAAGTGTTGCTCGCGAGAATCGCCTGCGGCGCTGCGGCGGCTTCGATGTTGGCGAAGATCTGCCGCTTAAGGGAGAGGTTTTCGGGGCCCGCCTCGAAGACGAACCCGGCGCCGCCCACCGCGGCGGCAAGGCTGTCGTGACCGCTCACCCGGTTGGCCGCCGCCGCGTCTTGGCCCAGGTCGACCAGGTTGCGGCGAATCCTCTCGTGGAGAGTGGAGAGGATCTGGGCGGATGCGTCATGGACGCGCACCATGTGGCCGGCACGCGCAAATACCTGGGCGATGCCGTGGCCCATCAGGCCGCCGCCGACGATCGCAATGGCGTCATGGTCGCTCATGCTCAGCCGGCGGTATAGCCGCCATCGGCATAGAGGATGTGGCCGGTGTAGAAATCCGAGGCGCGCGAGGCGAGGAACAGAAGGGGTCCGGCGAGGTCCTCGGGCTCGCCCAGCCGGCCGATCGGAATCCGGGCCAGGATACCATTGCGCGTCATCTGGGCCTTTTCATTGTCCTCAAACATCCAGGCCGTGAGCGGAGAGCGGAATACGGTCGGCGCAATTGCATTGACGGTGATCCCGAACTTGCCCCATTCGCAGCCGAGCGCCTTGGTCAGCCCATCGGTGGCGGCCTTCGAGGCGCAGTAGGCGGTGTAGCCTGCGGGGTGCCCGAGCTTGCCACGCGCCGATGAAACCAGCACGACCTTGCCGCCGCGTCCTTGCGGGATGACCCGCTTACCAAAGGCACGGCACAGCAGCCACGCTCCCGTCACGTTTCCGGTCATGACGTTCTCAAAGCGTTCCGGCGCCATGTCCACGATTGGTGCCACATCGTTCAATCCCGAACCCACGACCAGAATGTCCAGGCCGCCGAAGCGCTCGAGTCCAGCCTGCATGATTGCTTCGCAGTCGGCTTCCGTGTTGGGGCGGCGCCCGACGCTCACGACTTCGGCGCCGAGGGCAATGCATTCGTCTGCCGTGGCCTTGAGTTCAGTCGCCTTGGCCGCGACGAGCACCAGGCGCGCGCCTGCGGCAGCCAGCACGCGAGAGGCCAGCGCCCCGAAGGCGCCCGAGGCGCCCGTTACAATCGCGACCTTCCCGCGCACCTCGAACAGGCGTGCGGGGTTTTTCAGCAGCTCACTCATGATGCAGCCTCGGTCATTTTTGGCGGCCTTACGGGTAGGGCATGACGACGATTATGGTCGCCACGTCGTTGCTGAGGTTCTTGACCTCGCGCGTCTCTCCGCCCGGGATGCAGCAACTGTCGAGAGGCCCGAGGGTTACATCCTGCCCCGCCGCGCGCACCGTCAGCTGACCGGACAGCACGACGTACACCTTCTCGAGCGGTGAAGAGTCAGGTCCCGCGCCACCCCCGGGGAGGAAATGCGACAGCCCCACCCACGACTTCGTCGGACCCTCGGGCTCAAACCCCTGCAGCCGAAGCGAGCGCATATCGTAATGATTGGGCGCCTGGTAGGGCATTGCCTCGGCGAAGCGCTTGACGAACATGATTCAGTCCTTGCCGGTCTCGATGCGGTACTTGCCCGACGGGTCGATCATCGCCACCAGGCGCACGATGCAGCCGTCACCCTTGGTCCAGCGCCATGGGAAGCCCGCGAACGTCACGCGCTTGCCAGTCACCTTGTCAATCTCGCCGCCGACATTCTCGAAGCCGCAGATGCCCTTCGAAAGGATCGCGCGGTGGCAGGGCTCCCATTCCGGAAAATCCTGCAGCACATCGCGCCCGGTGCGCTTCTTGTAGTCCGCGCAGACGAAGGGCAGCAGACCGTTCGGCCAGCCCGGGCCGTGCGGTGCGATAGCCGTAGCGAGTGGGTGATCGAGCGCCTGGGTATCCGTGCCGACCATCTTGACGCCCTTGGCCGCGAACCATTCGCCCGCTTCCTTATAAAACCCTGGCGAATAGCCATAGTACTTCTGGCTGTCGCTGTAATACTTATGCCATCCCGTATTGACGATCACGATGTCGCCTGGCTGAATCTTCGGCGTGGCTTTCTCGAGGTCGTCAGCAGTGACCACTCCCCATTCGTCCTTCGGGATAGAGACCACGACGCCCGTGCCGAAAAATTGTGGCAGAGGGACTTCGTCCATATAGGGAGTGCCCTCGACCACGTGGCCCGGCGCATCGATGTGAGTGCCCGAATGCATGACCGTGGTGATGCGCTGGGTCAGCACGCCCGACTTGGCCATCGAGTGCAGCCGTTCGATCTTGACGTCCTCAAAATACGGCCAGCAGGGCTGCCCGAGACCCCAAGGGTGGCTCAGGTCATAAAATTCGAGCCCCATGCTGTTTTTCAAATTTTCTTCGAAGGAAATGCCGCGGACGGTGATCATGTGGAATTGCTCCGGGTGAACCGCTGGTCTCATGCAATGGCCGCTCCCCGCTGTGCGCGCTAGTTCGTTCGCAGGGGTCCATTTAGGGTATCGCGATACGGTACCTACTGTCCACCATTCGGGTATAACTTGTGCCCAGATACGTCTATGCGCGCAGCGGCACGACTTTCTAAGAATTGGGCATTTATGTGGCACCGATACTCGCGAATCCGTCCACGCACCGTCCGCGGTGACATCCGCTCTGGAATGCCTTCTGCCAGTTTTTGCGCAGACGGCGCCCTTAAATCGTGGAGCGAGGGGCGGGCCGTACGGACTGAATTGGACCGTATGGTCAGTCTCGACGCATCGCAAGTTGCTGTTATTTGTCGGTCATGAACCCTTCTTCCACTCAATTTTATTGGGCGCGTTGATTTTGGCAGGAGTCGAATATTGGAATGCTCAGCACAATCGCTACACATTTCAGCCAGAGGGTACAAGGTGCAGTTGCGATACATGAGGACTTCGTGATTATCACGAGCCAGCGACATCTACGATTTGTCACCGCCCCCTCCCCATTTGTCGTGACTGGGCGGCGGCAAAAAAGAGTCCAAGAGATGAGGAGTGAATGATGATTCGGCATACCGTCGTGTTCAGACTCAAGGCTCAACGCCTATCGAATGAGGAGCGCGAGTTTTTCAAGGCTGCCGAAGGGCTGGGTGCCATTCCGGGTGTTGCGAATCTCAGTTTCTTCAACCAGGTGAACGACAAGAGCCCGTTCGACTTTTGCCTTTCCATGGAATTCGCATCTAACGCGGACTATCAGAGATACAACGAGCATCCCGATCACAAGAAGTTCGTGGAAGATAGGTGGGTTGTAGAGGTAGAATCTTTTATGGAACTGGACTACCAGCCCATCGTGGCCAAGTCCTCATGAATGGGTAGTCGCTGGCTTACTATGAGTTCAATATGCGGCGGAGCGTCGCCAGATCTCCGCAATCTTGCGGTCCGGCAGCATTGACCCAATGCCATTAATGAGGCGATTCGATTTGAGTCTCCGATTCAAGGGTTTTCCACATATGATGAGGGATGAAGCCAGAGCAGATGTCTTTGACTACATCGACACTCTCTACAATGTGAAGAGAAGGCACTCGACTCTGAGGTATCTCAGCGCAGCGCAATACGAGAAACAGGGTCGGTTGGCCTAAAATGGTGTCTAAGAGACCGGCAGCAGCTCAATAGCTCAGACTGGCGCGGGATGATTCGGGTTGCTAAATTGAATCTACTCTCCCACTGCCTTTCGTCGGTAACCGCCGCGGTGCCTGAAGTATAGGAACAGGCAGCCGAATACCAATGCGACCAGCGCGCCTAGCACAGCTATCATTTGCAGTGCCGCGCCAGGGCCATAGTGGTCCATACGCGCACCCATTATTGGCAGTATTGCCGCAACTGACGCCATGCCTGCGCCCCCCATCAGACTGATCGTCAGAGCCCCCCCGCGCGGGAATTGTTCTGACGTGACGCCGAGCATAGTGGGCCAGAGAAAGGACTTTCCAATCCCAAAGATCGTTGCAGCCAGGAATGCAATCGGTGCGCTGCCGGCCCCAGTGGACAATCCACCCAGCCAAAAAAGGCCTGCCGCCGCCAGCGCAGAACAGATGAACAACGTGCCAATTGGAGAACGGTGCGCAATTGAGCCGCCGAAACTCCGCAGCAGAAAAATAAGGCCGGACGTATAAACAAGGAACAGCACGCCCTGCAGCTGCGGCACTAGTGCGCCCATTACGGTGGGGAACCACTGGTCAGGGCCTAACTCCAGCGCAGCCGTGAACCACATACAACAGAACAGAAGGATAAACATCGGACGGGTGGATTCGCGCCACATTGCCCTTGCGGAAACGCTGGATTGCGCCCGCTCCGTCTCCGGGTAGGTCAGCAGCAAGGCCATAACCAGATACATCATCGACGGCAAGAGGATCGTTGCCAGCTTCAACTGCCAGCTGGCATGCATGAGCTGTGTAAAGGCATACGCGAGAAGTCCTCCGATCACCAACCCACCCGGCCACCAAGCATGAAGCATGTTCAAGCGACGGACCTTCTGGTCACTGTATAGAGTGGTGATTAGTGGATTCACGACGCCTTCTACAAGCCCTTGGGAGAGGCCGAGCACCATGAATCCTGCATAGAGAACCGTCGTGCCGTTCTCGTCGAAAATCGACGCGACGTGGATTGCAGGGCGAGGTGCCAGAACGATCAGTGCGATTCCGAGAAAGTAGCCAAGTGCGGAAGCTATATGCAGCGCCCGCATGCCGACAATATCTACTATCGCCCCGCTTAAAAAGATGGCGACAGTGAAGCACCAGAATGCGGGACTGAAGATTAGACCCAATTGTTCGTGGGTCAGGTGAAACGAGGAAGCCATGGCACCCGCGATGTCCCCGCGGATGGCGAAAACCATCGCAGTCGTGACCATGGAGAAGCAGCTGGCCGTAAACAACTTTGACCTATTGACCATGTCCGTTCCCGTTGCCCTACAAATCACCTGATTCGTCACAGCACACCTGTGGGGGTCAAGCACCCGATTCCCAGGCGCTTCGTATCAACGCGTACCCCTCGCGATACACGTCGCCGGCATCTTCAAATAATGGTCGCCAGACGCGCGTAGCCGCCGATAGTCCGGCAACTGCGCTGCCAAAAGCCTCAATAGTTAGCCAACCGTCGTAGCCGAGCTTGCGAAGCGTAGCGATCGACTCGCGGATCCGCGCATGCCCGCGCCCGGGAATGCCACGGTCATTCTCCGAAACATGGACGTGGAATAACTTACCGGTGGCGTGCAGTGTGGCTATTGAGCCCACAGGGTCACGTTCCTCGATGTGCGCATGAAACGTATCGTGCGTGGCACCGAAAGCCGGGTGTTCAACGCGCTGAACGTAGAGTGCAGCCTGTTGCATTGTGTTAAGCAAATGAGCCTCGAATCGGTTAAGCGGTTCGATTGCGCAGCGCATATCCTCAGACTGAGCGAGCGAGGCGACGATGCGGTGCACATCGGCCGCACGCTCGAGCTCAACCTCGGTCGGGCCCGCGCCCGTGAACTGACCCAACACCTGGAAGTAGGGGCCCATGAGTACTGACGCGCCCAACTCGTGCGCGCAATGAACAACTTGAGTCAGGTGGGCAACAGCACCGAGCCGATGGGCTGCGACGGGAGATATGGCGTTGTGCGCCTCATCAGGCAGCAGGCCGACGGCTGTGCATTCGAGACCGGCATCCTGCGCCGCTTGTCCAAGCATACGGTAGTGTCCTGGATCTGATACATCAAACACCGGAATCTCGACGCCATCGAATCCCGCGCGGCGCAGCGCATCGAACAACGGCAAATGCTCTGCCGTGACGTGACCGGTCCAGAGCAACATATTCATTCCGACTTTCATTTCGCCTCCGGACTAATGCAATACTTGGAGATTCGCTTTCAACGGCGGGCTAGCCTCAGATCCTCAAGGTTTTACTTTGAAGCGCTGCTGGATTTCCTTTCCATCAACGCAGGATGTCGGACCCTGCCCAGCGGCCCAAGCCGTAGCGCGCTCTAGCAGGCGCCTAAAATGGGGTTCATCGTAGTTTTCGGGTCGGTGTCCGAGTGCCGTATAGAACGAACGTCCGTCACCCACGCACCTGGTCCAGGCAATGGGGTGATCTCCCATATGAAGATCCAGCTTCCCTTCAGTAGGGTCGTATGTGCTCTCGTCCAAACTGGCCAGGACATGAGCTCCAGAAAGGCGGGGACTTGCTTTGAACGAGTACCACTCATCCCTCATTGTCCACTTCAGTGGTAAGCCGTGCGTTATCCAGCTATGTGAATCATCAACCACAATCGTGGCGGGCTGAAAACCGTGCGACCGTGGATGCCCAACGAAACGCGCGCCTATTAGGCTATCAATGTACCAGTCCCAGTCGTACACAAAATCGCCGCCCGACCCATGAAGCGCGGCGAATCCACCTCCGCGCTCCACGTAGCGACGCAGCGATTGGCGCTGCGCTAAAGTCAGTACATCGCCACTGACGTTGTTCCACACAACAAGATTGAAGTGACTCAAATCCACATCGTTTATGGCTGAACCGTTCTCGGTCGATACCAAAGTCCAACCCTTGGCAATCCCGATTTTCCGCAAAGCCCCGGCAGCGGCGTTGATAGCCGTGTCATCGCGAGCCCCCGTCGATTTCGAAAATACTAGCACCGATGGCTCGCGCACCGTAGCGGGGAGTCCGGACGGTCCCTCGTCATAACGCGCACATCTGGCGCGGGTCGCCGCTTCAGTCACCGGTATTGCCGACAAGTCCGCATCAAGCCTCGCAATTGCGGCCGCCTGTAGAGGCATATTGGTTGACGCAGAAACCCAAGCGACGTTTACGATTGCAGCGAACGTGGGAATCGTCGTTCTGGTGATGAGGTCTGGAACACCTGTAAAGAGGTCAGGCGCATCTCTCTGAAGAACGCTTCGTGTGGCTGGATTTATCAGCAGATCCAAAAGTACGGTCTTCGATGAGTAGGGCGTGTGCGCCGAAGGACAGTCGGCTCCAGGTTCTACCCCTGACCCAGTCTCCGCCAAGGCATGACTGGACACCACCAGGAGGCCCAACAAGACCACAGGCACAGTTGCGCGGATGCAGGCTAACGTCAGCGCCGTGCTCGATCTCCTCCAGTCCGGCCTAGGCGCAGGTCTCATCGTCACCTCCGCCGTACCCAATGGCGTGCCCTTGTTCTGACAGGCCATCGACGCAGAGGTAGTCTGCTGCATCGCTCGCTCCACTCCGCCGTTAATGCCTACTGCACAGATTATCGGTCCTCCGTGGCGACCTGTGCAGAGCTTCCCTAGGACTCGCTGAGCGGACCGAACGCTCGGCGCTGCCTTAGGGCCTGGGATCGTGCGCATTTCGTAGACAGGCATTGCAGCTGGTTTTTCAAAACCGCAGTTCTGGCGCGCCTCAGCCCGCTGCCCCGAACCAATCGCACGAATGGGTGGGGTGTGGAGCATCTGCTCAAGCATGGGGCGCAGCTCCGGATCAACGAGAGACATCGGATCCAGCGCCGGCGCCGCGCTCGGTGGTGCCACTGTGGCGCCGCCTGAACCGCTCACTGTTAGCGCGAGCGTCGCAGGCGCGGCGGTCGGAATCTCTCGTCTGGTGACGCTGGTCATCAAAGGTTCCCCTTGAATTATGGCTACAACCCCGAACCAGGCGTGATTCGGATGCTCGGAGAGCGATTTATAGAGTTCGCTTTGACATGTCGCCGATGCTGGAGATCACGAGGGCCAAGGGCAAGTCGGACAAAGAGGCGTATTCGACGGCCATGAAGTTTCTATGCTTTAGCGTGCAGTTAGTGAAAGGATCGTGGCGGAATACGCGGGCACCACGTAAGTGAAGCTCTTACTAACGTCCCCAATTAGCCGTGTCGCTGGCACGACATTGGCAGGATCATCGATCGAGTTGGTATCCAGGTTGCCCGCCGAGGTCAGGACCGTGGCCCTTCCGGTCGCTGATAGCTCACCCACCCCCTGTATATCTATGCGCGTAAGCTGCGCCGTGGAGCTCGAGTTCACGATCATGAGGTATATCTGTCCCGTCTTGCCGTCTCGCGTAGCGACCGTCTTGAGCGTTCCCGTGCCGGCATAGCTCGTGTTCAATACTTCGTCGCCGTGGTTTTCGGCGAGCATTTTGTCGACATAGTAGGCGGGCGATCCGTAGGTTGTGATGGCGTTGAACCCGATCAGGTTTGTGTTCCAGCGTGGGTTGTTAATGTTGACGAACGTCGGGGCGTACGCTTGGCTAATTACCAAATCGGAATTGCGCACCAGGCCTGTTAGGAAAGCCGCGCCGGCAAGCGCCCGCCTCATATCCGCTGATGGCGGCCCTACGGCCGGCATGACCGGGCCCGTGTCCGGCACCGCGGCCCACTCCTCGACCACGTACTTCGGCCCGTTCCGTGAAACGTTGTCGAAGAACACGGAATTCTTTTCCAAATCGGCCGCGCCCAAGTAAAAGTGTTCGTCCACTGCGTCCGGGGTACGGCTAGTCACCGGCTTCGGCGCATCGGGTGGGAGATCCGTGTGGTTATCGCCGGTCGCGATAATCTTCAGCGATGGGTACGCCGCATGGATGGCGTCGTAGAATCTCGGGAACCGGTAGTCGTTATAGCTCTTGTCGGCGTTGCGGAACTGCTCTTCGTTTCCAATCATGACGTACTCGAGCGGGAACGGATTCGGATGTCCGTCCTGCGCCCGCTTGGCTCCCCATTGCGTATTGGTTGAGCCGGACACGTACTCAATCTCGTCGAGAGCATCCTGAATGTAGGGCTGTAGTTGGTCGGCCGGAACGAAGTTGCTTCCGGACTTGCCTGCGTAGATGGTGAGCAGTGATTTCGCTCCGCTTGCCTCAGTCATCTCCAGGTACTCGAGGAGGCCCATTCCGTTCTCGGAGAAGTACCCGAGCTCGCCTCGATGTCCGGTTCGAGTCCAGACGGGGCCGATGGTGTTCTTCCAGTTGAAGCGATTGGCCACAGTCTCGCCCGTCAGGTACCCGCCCCCAGGGAAGCGAACGAGATTAAGCCGCAGGGCTTGCAACATCATAATGAGGTCAGGACGGAGGTTGGTGTTTCGGTAGGTCTGCGGTAAGAGTGTGACACCGTCGAGCCACAGCCTTGTGCCACTGGGCTCCGTGGCGGACAGCACGAAGCGAGCGGAAGCTGTCACGGGCGCATCCGCGGCGGTTCGCAGCTTGACGCTCAAGTGCGTCCACGTCGTGGCAATCCCGCTGACCTGTGCCTGCGCGTAGACCGTTTCGCCATCAGCACTCTCGACCCTCAGCGTCAACGCACCGGACAGGCGGCGGCTGGCCTTCGCGAAGAGGGTGGCGGTATAGGTCTGCGAGGGAATCACGGGGATACCCCAGTAGCCGCTGTTCGAGACGCCCGCCGGCTGATCCTTTGACGCGCCCCTGAACTCGACGCGCAGCGAACGGCTCAGAGCGGTGTTGAGCGGGTTGTTCGCATCAATCGAAATATCGCATTCGCCAACGGCTGACCACTGCAGTGGCTCGGCGTCGCTCGCCATCATCGACCCGTTTTGGATGAGCTGGGCGTACATGCCGCCGTGCATGGAATGGTTGATGTCCTCGACCATCAGCCCAAAGAAGGTGGACGGCAGCGGGTGGGCCGCGCTGCCAGCATCGACTGTGATCTGCCCAGGGTTGACCGTTGCTGGCCCGGCGGTCGAGGTAACCGCTGGAGGCGATGCAGCCAGCAGAGCACCGCCCCAAAACGTACTCCCCGCCAGCAGGGCGGCGCCCGCAACGCCCGCCCATTTCGCCCAACCGTCCTTCAGCCGAAAGGTAGACCTGTTCTGCCGCATTCAATGTACTCCAATCGTTAAGGGGAGATGGGATCAGCGCGGCCTGGTCTTCGGCCGGAGCGTACTCGATTGTTCCGGCCAGGATCCACAGCGGCAGGACCACTGCCGGTGCCAATCGGGCCAACGTAGATTTCATGTCACCGCTTTCGGTAGCAGAGTAGCTCGAAATATTGTCTGACAAATAGTCCAAATTGCAAGCCTAGCGCGGTTGCGCTTCGCTTACAGGCGGCGCGAGGGTCTAAAGCCATACCGCCAACACGGCTTGCCCAAAGCACCTCGGCCGGCCACAAGTTGTGTCAATGCCCATCGGGCCAGTTTAGAAGGGTCCTGGCGGCTTCCGGGTAACAGTTACGCTTTGCTGCTGATAAGTTCGGCGATTTATGCCGAAGCGGTGTCGCCGACTGCCTTTAAGAATTT